>ERZ773359.278-NODE-278-length-70246-cov-9.658688_pt1 | contig 70246 bp, 63 predicted proteins | sample MGYA00374955_ERZ773359 | MGnify/ENA primary metagenome ERZ773359 (study PRJEB29098, sample SAMN04486028) | biogas fermenter metagenome | study: EMG produced TPA metagenomics assembly of the Biogas fermentation microbial communities from Germany - Plant 4 DNA1... | reverse complement strand
CGCTATTTGCCATGGGAGCAAACCGTGACTATTTTTTTTTATTTCTTTATTGATTTAATTATCTGGCAGGATAATTGGGCAGACTTATCGAATAAATGGATCGTCATTTGTTTAAAGACAGGGGGCACTATGAAATTAATTAAGGAGGTTACCAGATAATGGCGTTTGCTGATATCCTGGGCATGGTAAGAAAGAAAATGGAAACGAGCGATACCTCGAAGGCGCAAGGCGTAACCGCTACTTTCCAGTTTGAGCTCTCCGGCGACAACGGAGGCACCTTCCAGCTGAAGGTGACGGACGGGAACGTGGAGCTGGTGGAAGGCGCCGGCGACAACCCCAACGTCACCATCCTGATGGCCGATAACGATTTTGTCGACTTGATGGAAGGGAAACTCAACGCCACTTCCGCTTTCATGGCCGGCAAGCTGAAGGTAAAAGGCGATATGTCCCTGGCCATGAAGCTGCAGTCCGTAATCGGCTAGCACAGGTGTTACCTAAATATAGTGGCCCCCTTTAAACAGAAAAATGATCGGAGAGAGATCCTCCGATCATTTTCTTTTCAAATAAATTGGCTCCCCAGGCAGGACTCGAACCTGCAACCTACCGGTTAACAGCCGGCCGCTCTGCCATTGAGCTACTGAGGAACCTCTCAGACAAGTGTATTATACCCAAAGGCCGGATTTTAGTCAAGGGGCGTCGGCTCTACTCCAGGTAATCCTTCAGCCGCTTGCTGCGCATGGGGTGGCGCAGCTTCCGCAGGGCCTTGGCCTCAATCTGCCGGATCCGCTCCCGGGTTACCCCGAAGTACTGCCCTACCTCCTCCAGGGTGCGGGAACGCCCGTCGTCCAGGCCGAACCGGAGGCGCAACACCTTTTCTTCCCGGGGCGTCAGGGTATCCAGCACATCCTCCAGCTGCTCCTTGAGCAGTTCGAAGGCCGCCGCCTCTGCGGGAGCCTGAACCTCCTGGTCTTCGATGAAGTCCCCCAGGTGGCTGTCGTCTTCCTCGCCGATGGGGGTCTCCAGGGAAACCGGCTCCTGGGCAATTTTCAATATTTCCCGGACCCGTTCTTCGCTGATATTCATCTCCCGGGCAATCTCCTCGGGGGTGGGCTCCCGACCCAGTTCCTGGACCAGCTGCCGGGAGACCCGGATTAGCTTGTTGATGGTCTCCACCATGTGCACCGGGATGCGGATGGTCCGGGCCTGGTCGGCGATGGCCCGGGTAATGGCCTGCCGGATCCACCAGGTGGCATAAGTGCTGAACTTGTAGCCTTTCCGGTAATCGAATTTCTCCACCGCCTTGATTAGACCCAGGTTCCCCTCCTGGATCAGGTCCAGGAAGAGCATGCCGCGGCCCACATACTTTTTGGCGATGCTGACCACCAGGCGCAGGTTGGCCTCGGCCAGGCGCCGGCGGGCCTCTTCGTTGTTATTTTCAATGGCCTTAGCCAGTTCGATCTCTTCTTCCGGCGTCAAAAGGGGAATCTTCCCGATCTCCTTAAGGTACATGCGCACAGGGTCGTTGATGGCGATCCCTTCGGGAACGCTGAGGTCGTCGTCCTCATCCGCGGCCTCCACGGCCTCAACGGCCTTGAACTCATCATCGGTTCCCGGAGCAACCGTGCTTTCACCCAGGGAATCATCGATTATTTCGATACCCAGCTGGATCAGTTTATCGTAAAAGTTGTCCAGGGATTCCGCCGATAGTTCAAAAGCTTGTAGAGCATCGATAATTTCTTTATAAGTAATGGATCCTTTTTTACGGGCACGGTTGATTAGTTCCTGTTGGACTTCTTCCAGCGAAACCATTTTTTCAATATCTTTTGCCATCTACAACCCTCCTCTCTGAACGTATAGTTCATTTTTCTCCCATCTCAGCCTGCAGATGCTCCCTCAACAGCTCCCTGGCCTGCTCAACCAGGCCCTGCCGCTCCATCTCCCGGATCCGCTTCCGGAGCTCCGCCCGGCGCCGGGACTCCTTCTCCGCCTTAATCTTGCGGATGCAATCTCTTGCCATTTTTTCCATTTTATCGGCCGGCAGGTTCTGCAGGCTGGGTTCGGTCACCGCTGAAGTAATCAGGGCGTGTATCGATTCTTCGGAAAAGTAATTTATAATTACTTCTCCCGTAACCGGCCGGGATTTGCTCAGCTCCCAGATTAACTCCACAATCCTCCGCACCGATTCATCTTCAAAGTCATCCCGGCTTAATTGATTCTGCACTATAGCGGCAATTCCTTCTCCCTGCAGCATCAGGGAGATAAGTATTTTTTCTGCCGGTTTTACCTTTAATTGATTAATATTATTAGTTTGATCTTTTAACGACAGATTATGAAATCCCCTTCTTTTTTGCCCCGCCCGGCGCACAAATTTTTTTAGCTCGCCGCGCAGAGACTCTTCGCTGACTTTTAAAAGCTCCGCCGTTTTTTTCAGGTACGTGTCCCGCTCCACCAGGTTGGCAATTGACTCCAACAGGGGGAGGACCTCGGCCAGGAAGCCCCGGCGCCCCTCCTCCGCGGAAAGATTGTACCGGGCTTGCAACTGTTCCAGCTGGTAGTCGGTCAAGGGGAGAGCCTGCTCCAGCAGCTCCCGGAAAGCTTTCTCTCCCTGCTCCCGGACCAAGCTGTCGGGGTCGCTCCCCTGGGGAAGCTGGACCACTTTTACCGAGACGCCCGCCTCCTGCAGAATCTTTAATCCCCGCCAGGTAGCCGCTTCCCCGGCGCTGTCGGCATCGTAGGCGATGAACACCACATCGGTCTGGGTGCGGAGAAGGCGCCCCTGCATGGTGGTAAGGGCCGTTCCCAGGGAGGCAACCACATTTTTTATCCCGGCCTGGTAGGGGATGATTACATCGGTATACCCTTCCACCACGACCGCCGCCCGGCGGCGCCGGATCTCTTCCTTGGCCAGGTGCAGGCCGTAGAGAACCTGCCCCTTTTCAAAAACCGGTGTCTCCGGGCTGTTCAGGTACTTGGGCTCGGAAGCGGACCCCTCTTCCAGGATTCTTCCCCCGAAGCCCACCACTTGGCCGCCCAGGTTATGGACGGGAAAGATGAGCCGGCCCCGGAAGCGGTCGTAGTAGCCGCCGCTCCGGCGCTCCGTGACCAGGCCGGCCATGGCCAGGAGTTCCGCCGGCACCCCCTTCTTGGCGGCAAAGTTAAGCAGTCCCTGCCAACTCCGGGGGGCGTAGCCCAGCTGGAAAAGCTTCACGCTTTCTGACGTGATCCCCCGGCGCTGCAAGTACTCCCGGGCCTTTTTCCCCGCTTCCGTGCGGGTAAGGCAATAATGGTAATATTGGGCCGCCATCTGATTGACCCGGTATATTTTCTCCTTTAGCGAATCCTCGGGCGACGGGCTCTCCTCTTTGGGCAACTCTACCCCTGTTTTCCGGGCCAGGGCCAAGGCGGCCTCGGGGAAGGTAAGTCCCTCCAGCTTCATGATAAAGCTGAAAATATTCCCTGAAGCCCCGCAGCCAAAACAGTGGAAAAGCTGCTTCTCCGGGGAGATGGTAAAAGAAGGGGTTTTTTCGTGGTGAAAAGGACAGAGCCCTACGTAATTCTTACCCCTTTTTTCCAGCTTCAGGTACTCCCCCACCAGTTCCACCAGGTCGCAGCGGCGCCTGATCTCCTCCAGCGCTTCTTCGGGTATGGGGCGCTTCATAGCCGTCACCTGCCGGATCCCTATAAATATAATAAAAAAACCCAGTCCCAAAGCCCGAGAGACGAGGTACCCCTGGATAACGGCGCTTATAGATGGCTATCCAATATCTATAGGGATTAAGCCTCCTCTCATCATCAACTATTCGCACAATTTAACATTATATTCTACGCCTTAACAGCGATTCCTTCTAGTTCACTAATTAATTTATGCCGGGCAGGGGCTAAGGGCTATTATTGTCAAATATTAGCATTTTAATACCAACAAGCGGCTCAACCAAAAGGGGCTGCCCTCTCGCAGCGGGCAGCCCCTCCTTTTGACTTCGGCCTAGCGCAGGGGCGAAGCCCCCAGCGCCTTCAGCTTATCCGCCGCTTCCGCCACTACCCGTTCAAAGGCGCCGCTGTCCGTTCCTTCAAACTCCACATAAGCAACCCGGTCTTCCTCCAGCCCCAGTTCCTTCAGCAGCTTCCGGGCATGCTCCACGCGCTTCCTGGTCCAGTAGCCCGTCTCCCCGTGGGGGCATTCGAACTTTCCGCCCTCCCCGCATCCGAAGACCACAATCCCATCGACCCCCTGTTCCACGGCCTTCAGCAGGTGCAGGGAGTCGACCTTGGCGGTGCAGGGATAGCGGACCACGGCCAGGTTTTCAGCCCGGTAGCGGGCCAGCTCCGGCTGGGCAAAGACCCCATAAGCGCAGGTAACGGCCAGCATCCGGGGCTGGTCGCCGGCCCGGCCCAGCAGTTCTTGCACCGCCGGCCCCATGGACTCCGCCGCCTGTTCCACGTAAGGAGCCCGGAACTTGATGGCGTAAGCCGGGCAGATGGCCAGGCAGAGCCCGCACGCCTGGCACTGCTCCTGGCGGATGGAGACAACGCCCTCCTCGTTGATTACCGGCACTCCGTAGGGGCAGACCCGGACGCAGGTCAGGCAATTGGCGCAGAGATCGTCAATGCGCATGGCCCCGGCAAAGCAGGTCAGGCAGCGCCGCGCTTCGCAAATGGCGGTAACGGTATCGAAACCGGCCTCCGCCTGCTGAAAATGCTGTTTCCGCTCCTCGGGAGCCATTATGGGCAGCGGGTGGCGCGAAACCTTTTTAACCTTCTCCGCCACGGCGGCATCCAGCTTCTCCAGGGGAACGGGCTCCTCAAGGGAAGCCCGGTCGAAAGCCTTCCCCTCCAGGTAGCTGAGAATGGCCTGGGCGGCCAGGCGTCCGTTGGCCATGGCCTGCACCGCCGTGCCGGGCCCGGTTACCACCTCGCCGCAGGCAAATACCCCCTCCTGGCTGGTGGTCATCTTGTTGGGGTCGAATACCAGGCGGCCCCGTTCATCCACCTCCAGCTCCGAACGCAGGGCCTCCACGTCTCCGGCCTGCCCGATGGCGAAGATGACCAGGTCGCCAGTGATCACCTTTTTGCATTCCGGATTCATGGTCGGGTTGAAGCGCCCCTGATCATCAAAGACGCGGCAGCACTCAATAATCTCCAGGCCGACGATCTTGCCGTTCTCCCTGAGAATGGCATTGGGCCCCCAGGAGCAGTTGATCTCCACCCCTTCTTCCTTGGCCTCCTCGATCTCCCATTCAAAGGCGGGCATCTCCGGCGCGGACTCCAGGCAGACCAGCTTGACCTGCCCCGCCCCGCAGCGCACCGCAGAGCGGGCTACGTCCATGGCCACGTTGCCGCCGCCGATAACGATGACCGTGGGCTCGCCAGTAAAGCGGAAATTCTCCCGCTTTACCTGCTTCAAGAAGGAGAGGGCGTAATAGACCCCCTCGCCTTCCAGCCCCGGAAGATTCAAGCCGCGGCTGACGGGCAGCCCCAGGGCCAGCAGAATGGCCTTGTAGCCTTGCTTCTTAAGATCGGCGATGGTAATATCCTTCCCCAGCTCTACGTTGGGTCGCAGTTCCACCCCCTGGGCGGCGATCTCCTGGACATCCTGCTCCACCGTTTCATCGGGAAGCCGGTAGAGGGGGATATAATGGCGCACCGCACCCCCCATGAAGGGCTCGCGGTCAAAAACTGTTACCGCACAGCCTGCCCGGGCCAGGTCGTAGGCCGCGGTAAGGCCGCTGGGACCGCCGCCGACAACGGCCACCTTGGCTCCCTTCCCGGCCCCCTCGGGAGGAGGCACCTTAGCCGAGCCGTTTTCCACGGCAAAACGTTTCAATCCCCTAATGGAAAGAGCCTGGTCCACGTCCCCGCGCCGGCACTCATCCTCGCAGTGATGGGCACAGATGGTTCCGCAGATGGAGGGCAGCGGGTTGCTCTCCTTGATTATGCTTAAAGCCCGGTCAAAATCTCCCGTGGCGATGGCCAGCAGGTAATCTCGGACCCCCTGGTGCAAAGGGCAAGCCGCCTGGCAGGGAGGCAGGACATTGGCCATGGCATCAGCCTGATTGCAGTGCTGGGTCAAGGATATCACTCCTTACTTCAATGGTTTACTGGGTTAATATTTCGCTGCGCAAATATTTTTTCCTTTTTTATTTTCCAGTTTATTGGACCTAATTTTATTTTACAATTGATTTCCTCTTTTTTTAATATCCTTGACCTGTCCATTTCCCCGAACTTCCCTTCTCTTTTCCATGGATTTTCTATGTATTTCCCCCGGGCCAGGCATTATTTTCTTACCGGGCTAGGCATTATTTTCTTAAAGGATGATCTTTCGCCCCCGTCGAATTACGTAGCACAGCCGTGGCCCGGGCCACCTCCACTACCCGCCGGGTCAGAATCTTGACCCGCTCCCGGGCATAGCTGTCGGAGCAGGAGGGCTGCTGGGCGCAGGCGCCGTGATGCCCGGCATCGGCGGTGTGATGCCCGTCCCCCACCAGGATCATCCCCTGGACCAGGAGCATGTCGTAAAGGGCTTTCAGGGTGGTCTCCTGGCCGCCGAAGCGGGCGGCACCGCTGCTCACTGCGGCCCCCACGGTGTTGAGAAGGGCCTTCTCGCTGCGCAGGCGGCGGCTTTTGTCCCAAAACCCCTTCATCTGCGCCGAGACGGTACCGAAGTAGACGGGGCTGCCCAGGATCAGGGCATCGGCAACCCGCAGCCGCTGGTAAGCCTGCTCCAGGGCGGTGCCCCGGTAGCAAGCTGCCGGGCAGGGAGAGGCGCAGGCGCGGCAGTAGGGAAATTTTTGGGTGGCGAGGACTTCTTGAACGTGAATTAGCTCGGTCTCCGCTCCCTCTTCCCCGGCTGTCTCCAGGGCCAACTCCAAAAGATGGGCGGTATTGCCATCCTTTTTGGGACTTCCGTTCAGAGCGATAACCAGCATCCGGATCCTCCTTTCAAAAGCGATTTACATAAAAAAAGTGGGAGGTTGTCAAGTTTGAATCTATATAAGCGTATTTGTGGAGCTGTCGTTTTAGTATTGTTCCTGGCCGCTTCCCTCCTCCCCGTCTCCGCCGCTTCCCGGGAGGTGCTGGACCTGCACACCGACGCCGCCGTGCTCATCGAAGCGGAAACGGGGACCCTCCTTTACGCGGGGCCCGACGCTGAAAAACCGATGCCCCCGGCCAGCCTGACCAAGATTATGACCCTGCTGATCGCCATGGAAGAAATGGAACGGGGAGCGGTGGACTGGGACACCCCCATTACCGCCAGCCAGAAAGCCTGGGAAACGGGAGGCTCCACCATGTTTTTAAATATCGGCCAGCAGGCCACCTTCCGGGATTTGATCCGGGGCATTTGCATCGTCTCCGCCAATGACGCCTGCGTCGCCATAGCCGAGTACCTGTACGGTTCCGAGGCCGCCTTTGTGGAGCAGATGAACCGGCGGGCAAAGGAACTGGGCCTGGAGAATACCCATTTTGTCAACAGCCACGGCCTCCACGACGACGACCACTACATGAGTCCCCTGGATGTGGCCCGCCTGGCCGCCTATTTTATTAAGACCCAGCCGGAAGCGGCCCGCTTCCAGTCCGAGAGGGAGTTCACTTTCAACGATATTCGGCAGTTCAACCGCAATCCCCTGCTGGGGAACTTCCCCGGGGCCGACGGGATTAAAACCGGGAGCACCCCGGAAGCCGGCTACTGCCTGGCGGCGACCAGCAAACAGGACGGGATGCGGCTGATCAGCGTGGTCATGAACACGCCCGGCAACGAAGAAAGAGGAGAGGACAGCAGAGTGCTCTTAAACTACGGCTTCCGGAACTTCCAGTTTGTCGTCCTGGCGGAGGCGGGAGAAACGGTAACCACCGTTCCCGTAACCCGCGGCCGCCGGCGGGAGCTGCCGGCAACGGCCAAGGCTCCTATCCGGCTGGTAATCCCCCGCCACGTGAACGAAAACCGGCTGGAGCAGGTCTTCTCCCTGCCCGACAGCGTAAAAGCCCCCGTAGAAAAAGGAACGCCTCTGGGAAGCGTTCAGGTAAAACTGGAAGGGGAAACCCTGGCGGAGATGGAGCTCCTGGCCGGGGACTCCGTGGAGAAGCTCGGCTTTTTCGCCTCCCTATGGCGGAGCATCGGAGACTCCATCTCCAACCTGTGGCAAAAGATCTGGTCCAAGGTTTCCAATTAGAACTAACGGCGCCGGCCGGCGCCGTTAGCTTTTAGCGGCTTATTTTAAGACGGCCTGGGCCGCCGCCAGCCTGGCGATGGGCACCCGGAACGGGGAACAACTGACGTAGCCCAGCCCCAGCTCGTTGAAGAAGGCTATGGAATGGGGATCCCCGCCGTGTTCGCCGCAGACGCCCAGTTTAATTTCCGCCTTGCGTTTGCGGCTTTTCTGAGCCGCCAACTCCACCAGCTGCCCCACGCCTTCGCGGTCAATCTCCATGAAGGGGTTAACCGCCAGGATGCCCTCGCGCAGGTAGAAGGGGAGGAACTTGGCCTCGGCGTCGTCCCGGCTGTACCCCAGGGTCGTCTGGGTCAGGTCGTTGGTCCCGAAGGAGAAGAAATCGGCTACTTCGGCCAGCTGATCGGCCACCAGGCAGGCCCGCGGCAGCTCGATCATGGTCCCCACCAGGTAGGGCAGCTCCTTCTCCCGGGAGCCCAGCACTTCGGCGGCGGTTTCCTCTACCAGCTTCCTCATCCGGGCCAACTCCTCCCGGTGGCCCACCAGGGGGATCATGATCTCCGGCTTAATCTCCTCGGGCTTCATCCCCTCCTCGATCAGTTCCAGAGCGGCCAGGAAGATGGCTTTCACCTGCATCCGGTAGATCTCCGGGTAGGCCAGGCCCAGCCGGCAGCCCCGCTGACCCAGCATGGGGTTGAATTCCGCCAGGTTATTGATCTGCTGCAGGAGCTGCTCCTGCTCCTTCAATTCCGGGGTTGCCGCTCCCTGCTGGCGCAGGCGGTGGACCTTCAGAAGCACCTCGTCCCGGTCCGGGAGGAATTCGTGCAGGGGGGGATCCAGGAGCCGGATAGTTACGGGATAACCGGCCATGGCCCGGAAGATCCCTTTGAAGTCCTCCTTCTGCATGGGCAGCAGCTGCTCCAGCTGCCGCTCCCGCTCCTCCAGGGTGGAGGCGAGAATCATCTTCTGAACCACGGGCACCCGATCCGGAGCCATGAACATATGCTCCGTCCGGCAGAGGCCGATGCCCTGGGCGCCCATCTCCAGGGCGATGCGGGCGTCTTCCGGGTTGTCGGCGTTGGCCCGAACGGCCAGGCGCCGCACCTGGTCCGCCCAGCCCAGCAACTCCTTAAACTCGGGTGTAAGCTGGGGCTCGATCAAGGGGACCTGGCCCCGGATAACCTGCCCCGTAGCCCCGTCTATGGTAAGCAGATCGCCTTCCCTGAACACCTCTTCCCCAACCCGGAAGTAGCCTTCCTCCAGGTTGATCTTAAGCTCTTCACAGCCGCAAACACAGGGCTTGCCCATGCCCCGGGCCACCACAGCGGCGTGGCTGGTCATCCCGCCCCGGCTGGTGAGCACCCCCTGGGCGGCCAGGATGCCGTGAATATCGTCGGGAGTGGTCTCGGTGCTGACAAGGAGCACCTTTTCACCTTCCTCGGCCAGGGCCTGGGCCCGGTCGGCATTGAAAACCAGGCGGCCCGAAGCGGCTCCCGGAGAAGCGGGCAGCCCCCGGGCGATAACGTCCAGCTTGGCCTCGGGATCCACCCGGCGGTGCAGCAGCTGCTGCAGTTGGCCGGGGTCCACCCGCTGGAGCGCCTCTTCCCGGCTGATTAAACCTTCCCGGACCATGTCCACGGCAATCTTTACCGCCGCAGGAGCAGTGCGCTTGCCGGTGCGGGTCTGCAGGATATACAGCTTCCCTTTTTCCACGGTAAACTCGATATCCTGCATCTCGCGGTAGTGGCTCTCCAGGGTCCGGCACACGGAAACAAACTGCTCGTAGATGGCCGGCATCTCTTCCTTTAATTCAGCGATGGGGCGGGGAGTCCGCGCCCCGGAGACCACGTCCTCGCCCTGGGCATTCATTAAGTACTCCCCATAAATCTTCCCTTCCCCCGTGGAGGGGTTGCGGGTAAAGGCCACTCCGGTGCAGCTGTCGTCCCCCAGGTTGCCGAAGACCATGACCTGCACGTTGACTCCGGTCCCCAGGTGATCGGGAATGCGGTTGGCCTGGCGGTACACTTGCGCCCGGGGGTTGTGCCAGGAATCGAATACCGCCTTTATCGCCAGCAGAAGCTGCTCCCAGGGCTCCGTGGGAAACTCCCGGCCGGCTTCCCGGCGCACGATTTCCAGGAAGGAGGCAACGATGGATTCCAGGTCCTCTTCGCTCAACTCGGCATCGCTGCTCAGGTTGCGAGCCTCTTTTTTGTCCTCCAGAACCTTCTCAAAAAGATTGCGATCTATTTTCAGCACCACGTCGCCAAACATCTGGATAAAGCGGCGGTAGCAGTCCAGGGCGAAGCGGCGGTTGCCGCTCTCCCGGGCCAGCGCTTCCATGGTCTCCCTGTTGAGACCCAGGTTTAATACCGTGTCCATCATGCCGGGCATGGAGATCACCGCCCCGGAGCGCACGGAGAGCAGCAGAGGGTTCTCCCCTCCGAAGCGGCGTCCCGTGGTGCTCTCCAGGACCTCCAGGCACTGCCGCACCTCCTGCTCCAGTTCCGGCCAGATCTGGCGGTTTTCCTCGTAATAGCGATTGCAGGCTTCCGTGGTAATCACAAAACCCGGCGGTACGGGCAGCCCAATCCGGGACATCTCGGCCAGGTTGGCTCCCTTGCTCCCCAGCAGGCTCTTCATCTCGGCGCTGCCCTGCTCAAACAAGTAAACCATCTTTTGAGTACTCAATCGCGTCATCCTCCTTTATGACTATATTGTTTTGTCGGCTGCTTTTTCCACTGCTCTTTTGGGTACACCATTGATTTGCATCTGTTCTTAATTATTATGTCTCTTTTGTGGGCGGTATTTTGGAAAAGTCGGCGATCTGCTCAAAAAGTTTCCGGGCCTTGTACAGCAGGTTGAGCCGGTTTTCCCGAAGCCGGAGATCTTCCGCCATAACCAGGACCTGGTCAAAGAACAAGTCCACGGGCTGTTTCAGCCCTTGCAGGAGGCGCAGGCAGGAATCGTAATCCCCCGCCTCCTTGCTTTCCCGGAGCTTCTCCTCCGCTTCGGCAACACTGCGGAAAAGCAGCGCTTCCGCCTCCGCTTCGAAGACTCCCTCCTCCACCGGGCCGCCGGGAGCCTTCCGGGAAAGGTTGGCCACCCGGTTGTATGCGGTTATAATCTCCTCCAAGAGGAGGGTGCCCGTCAACTCCTGCAGCTTTACCGCCCGGCGGTACAGCTCTCCCACCGTCTCATAGGAGCTGCCCAGGACCGCCTCGGTGACGCCGGAAGAAAGCCTCTTCTCCTGGAAAATAAAGCGCAGGCGCTGCTGCAAAAAGGAGAAGACTTCCCGGGCCACCCGCTCTTCCTCCTCCGGGGAGAGGGAAACCGCACCTTTCAACCCCTCCAGGGCCCAGCGCACCAGCTGCTCCGGATGGAGCCGGAGCTCTCCCTCCAGCAAAATGGCCACCGCCCCGTAAGCCAGGCGGCGCAGGGCATAGGGGTCCTGGGAGCCGGTGGGAATCAGGCCCACGGCAAAACAGCCCGCCAGGGTATCCAGCCGGTCGGCCAGGGAAACCAGCCGCCCCGGGGTGGTCTCCGGAAGCCGGTCCCCGCTCCAGCGGGGCAGATAGTGCTCGTAAATCCCCTGGGCCACCCCTTCCTCTTCGCCGCTGTGGCGGGCGTATTCCCGGCCCATTACTCCCTGCAGTTCGGGAAACTCCTTGACCATGTGGGTAACCAGGTCCGCCTTGCAGAGATGGGCCGCCCGGACTGCGGCCTTCGCCTCCCCGGGGTTCAGCCCCAGGGCGGCCGCCATCTTCTCCACCAGGGCCACCAGGCGGCCCCGCTTCTCCTCCAGGGTCCCCAGGGACTCCTGGAAGAGAACGGTCTTTAGCTGCTCCACGTAGCTCTCCAGGGGCTTCTTGCGGTCCTCGTCGTAGAAGAAGCGGGCGTCGGAAAGCCGGGCCTGGAGCACTTTTTCATAGCCCCGCTTGATATTCTCGTGGTAGCGGTTGTTGCTTATCCCGACAAAGTAGGGGAGCAGCTCCCCGCCGGCGCTGTCTTCCACGGGGAAATAGCGCTGGTGAACCTGCATGGTGGTGATCAAAACCTCCCGGGGCAGGTCCAGGAACTCCGGGGCCATGCTGCCCGTTACCGCCACCGGGTACTCCACCAGGCAGCTCACTTCATCCAGTAGAGCCTCCTCCACCAGGGCCCGGCCGCCGCAGGAGCGGGCCGCCTCCTCCACCTGCTGGCGGATCAGCTGCCGGCGGCGCTCCTGGTCCAGGACCACGCCGCTCTCCACCAGGCGGGCGAAATAGTGGGCCGGGTTCTCCACCGGCCACGGTCCCGGGTTCAGGAAGCGATGCCCCCAGGTTTCCCGTCCTGCCGTGATCCCGGCATAAGTCAGCGGCACCACCCGGTCTCCGTACAAAGCCAGGAGCCAGCGAATGGGCCTGGCGAAGCGAACCTCTTTTTTCCACCAGTACATGGGCTTGGGGAAGTGAAGCTGCCGGAGGAGCTCAGCAAGGAGCTCCGGCAGAACTTCCTCCGTGGGGAGTCCCCGGACCTTTTTCACCAGGACCATGTAGCGGGCGCCCTTGATGGTCTCCTCCTCCAGGGATTCCGGAGCCACGTTATGGCTGCGGGCAAAACCCAGAAGCGCCGCCGTAGGCCGGCCCTGGCTGTCGAAAGCCCGGTCCCGGGGCGGCCCCTTGATCCGCTGCACCTGGTCCGCCTGGGCGGCAGCCAGGCCGCTCACCAGGAGAACCAGGCGGCGCGGAGTGCCCCAAGCCTGGAGGGAACCCCACTGCAGGTGCGCCTCCTCCAGCAGGCGGCGGGCCCCCTCTTTCAACTGTCGGATGGCCGGGGATATAAAGCGGGAGGGAATCTCCTCGCAGCCGATCTCCAGCAAGAGGTCTTTATTGGCGCTCATTTCCCGGCACCTCCTTCAGCAGCGGGTATCCTGCTTCCTCCCTTTGGGCCAGGTATTTTCCGGCACAGGCCCGGGCCAGGCTGCGAACCCGCCCGATATATCCCGTGCGCTCGGTAACGCTGATGGCTCCCCGGGCCTCCAGGAGATTGAAGGTATGAGAGCATTTCAAGATATAGTCGTAAGCGGGGAGCACCAGGTTCAACTGCAGCAGCCTTTCCGCCTCCTGCTCGTACAGGGAGAAGAGCTGGAAGAGCAAGGCGGGATCGGAGCAGTCAAAGCTGTAGTGGGAATGCTCCCATTCCGCCCGCTGGAAGATCTCCCCGTAGCTAATCTCCCCGTGCCACTTGAGATCAAAAACGTTGTCGCAATCCTGGAGGTGCATGGCGATCCGCTCCAGGCCGTAGGTAATCTCCACGGAGACCTGCTCTACGTCGAAGCCTCCCACCTGCTGGAAATATGTAAACTGGGTGATCTCCATCCCGTCCAGCCAGACTTCCCAGCCCAGGCCCCAGGCCCCCAGGGTGGGGGACTCCCAGTTGTCCTCCACGAAACGCACGTCGTGCTCCTGCAAGTTCAAGCCCAGGTGCGCCAGGCTCTGCAGATAGAGGTCCTGGATCTCCGCCGGGGCCGGCTTGATCACCACTTGATACTGCAGGTGCTGGTAAAGCCGGTTCGGGTTTTCCCCGTAGCGCCCGTCGGTGGGCCGGCGGGAAGGCTCCACGTAGGCAACCGCCCAAGGCTCCGGTCCCAGGGCCCGCAAAAAAGTGGCCGGATTCATGGTCCCCGCCCCTTTTTCGATATCGTAAGGCTGCCAGATCAGGCATCCCCGGGAGGCCCAGTAATCTTGCAACTTCAGGATAAGCTGCTGCAGATCCATGGCTTTCCCCTCTCTTCCCCGCAAATATAATGAAAAAACCCGCCCCCGGACAACATAGGGACGAGAATCTCTCCCGCGGTTCCACCCTATTTGGCCCCTGCCGGGACCCCCTTTTTCCGGCCATTACTCCGGAGTGCCTTTCGCCGCACCCTGCCCGGCTCCCACTCTCCCGGGCTCGCTGCCCGAAATGAACCGGCCCGGCTACTTCTCTCCATCATCGCGGCAAGTTATCTCCTGCTTCATAATATTAGCAACAAAAGGCGGGACTTGTCAACGCCTGTCCCGCCAGGGTTCTCCACTAATCGGCTCCGGCGCCGGGCCGCGCCTCCCCCTCCGGAGGTTTTGCGATCTCCACCTCTCCCCGGCAAAGGAGCAGCCCGGCCAGCCCCAGGGCGGCAAACTTGGGGAACAGGGCGGCCCCCAGGGCGCCCACGGTAACGGGGAGTTCCAGCAGGGTGCTCTCCTTGACCTTGACCTTAAACCTGGTTTTATGTAAAAAGCCGGCCGCATTCCGGAGCTCTTCCCAGAGCAGCCGCCCCTGGGTGACACAGCGGTCGGCCAGGTTCTCCTCTTCCTTCTCCAGTAAAACCAGGGCTTCCACCACGTCTCCCTTGCTTCGTTCCAGGACCTCCCTGGCCTTGAGGTAGCTGCAATTGGTGCGCTGCCTGATCTCATCGATGGCCTCCAGGGAAATGGACAAGTTCTTCACCCCCTGTCTATATTTTAACGATTTGCCGTTCTTTTATCCCTCCCGCTTTTCCTCCATGAACTTGAGGATGGGGCGGGACTTGAGCCGGTTAATATCCAGCTGGCAGCTTAAAAAAGCGGTAAAGGCCTGATCCAGCTCCGCCTTCTGAAGGCGGGTGGAGCGGACCGCCTTGATCTGTTCCAGGGGGGTGTTCAGCAGGTGGCGGGCCAGGGACAAGGTCCCCTTCTCCAGCCCCATCCCTTCGCCTCCGGAGCAGGAGGGGCATAGGAGACCGCCCTGGCGGGGAGAGAAGAGGGTGGCCTCGGGATCTCCACAGCTCAAGCAGCCCTCCAGGTGGGGACGGTAGCCGATAGCGCTCATCAGCTTTAACTCGAAGGCCCGGGAAAGCAAAGCCCGGTCTACCCCCTCCCCCAGCAGGCGCCAGGCAGCGGCCAGCAGGCGGCAGCACTCCGGAGCAGGCTGCTCTTCCTCCAGGAGCAGGTCGGCCAGCTCCGCCAGGTAGAGGCCGTAGGGGTACAGGTCCGGGTCCTGGCGAAAGTGCAGAAAACGCTCCTTGACCTCCTGGCCGGTGATGGTGGGGAAGGTCTTCCCCCGGTACAAAATAAAATAGCCGTGGGTAAAAAGATCCACCCCGGCCGCCAGCTTGCTTTTGGTCTTCCGGGCCCCCCTGGCCACGGCGCAGAGCTTGCCCCGCTCCCAGGTCAGCAGGGTTACCAAGCGATCCGCTTCTCCCAGGGGCCGGTGGCGCAAAACCAGGGCTTCCGTCCGGTAGAGGCGTTCCAAGCCGCGTCCTTCCTCCTTCTAGTCGTAACCAAGCTGGCGCAGGGAGCCCTCCCGGTTGCGCCAGTCGCGCTTCACCTTAACCCAGAGATCCAGGTAGACCTGCTGCCCGAAGAGGGCTTCCAGCTCCTTGCGGGCCAGGGTGCCCACCTCCTTTAAGAGGGCGCCCCCTTTCCCGATGACAATCCCCTGCTGGGATTCCCTTTCCACGTATATTTCAGCACGGATATCCAGAATCCCCTTTCCCTCCCGCGGGGCGATCTCCTCCACCACTACGGCCACGGAGAAAGGGATCTCCTCCCGGGTAAGGTGGATGATCTTCTCCCGGATAATTTCCGCCGCGATGAAGCGTTCCGGCTGATCCGTGTACATCTCCGGCGGGTAGTAGCGAGGGCCCTGGGGCAGCCGGGCGATGATCCCCTCCACCAGAGTCTCCAGCTGCCGTCCCTCCAGGGCGGAAAGAGCATAAACGGCATCAAAGGGGTACAGCCGGCGGTACAAGTCTTGGTGCTCCGCCAGGGTCCCGGGATCGGCCAGATCAATCTTGTTCAGGACCAGGAAGACCGGGGTCCGGACCCCTTGAAACAGCTCCACAATAAAACGGTCCCCGGGCCCCGGGGGGAGCTGGGCCTCCACCAGGAAGCAGATCAGGTCCACCTCCTGGAAGGTGCTCCGGGCCGTCCGGGTCATGTACGCACCCAGCTTGTGCTTCGGCTTGTGCAGCCCCGGGGTATCGATAAAGATTATCTGGGCGTCTTCCCGGTTCAGGATGCCCCGGATCCGGTTGCGGGTAGTCTGGGGCTTCTCCGAGGTAATGGCCACTTTCGTCCCCACCAGGCTGTTGACCAGAGTGGACTTCCCCACGTTGGGGCGTCCCACCAGGGCCACAAAGCCGGAACGCAGCGTCAAACATCCTTCCCCCTTCTGCCCGAAATTCCTGATCGAAAAGGCCCCCGGAAAGCCGGCAGGAGAACAATGAAAAAAACCGCCACTCATGAAGCCGGCGCCAGGCGGTCCCGGCGGGACCCGGGAGGAGAAGCCGAAAGGCTTACGGGTTCTCCCGGGGCATCACCGTTTTTATGTCCAGGACGGGGGTCCCGTTTATCAGGTCCAGCCCCCGAACCGTCAGCACGGAACCCTCAACCCGAACCAGTTCCGCCACGGAGAGGGAAACCGGGTTGGGCCGCCGGGGCGAGCGGCAGGCAAAGACACCGTAAACCTCGTTGCCGCGGCCGCGGCGCTCCTCCTTCAAAGTATATCCCCGGGCCTGGTGCAGGTATCCGATGACGATGATGCGCTCCTCTTCCTCCAGGCGGTAGAGCCCCTCCTCCAAATCGGGCCGCAAAATGATCCGGGAAAGGGAATCCTTGTAGCGCCCGGGGATCTCATCGGGATGCAGAAAGCTGTTCTCCACGTAACCGATGGGGGCCATGCTTACCGGCAGCCGCCACAAGCCTTCTTCCTCCCCCGCCCCACCGGGGCGCTTAAGGCCGGCGGCAGCGAAGGGCTCCGGCAGCAGGTCCGCCAGTTGAAAGCGGCGCTCCTCTCCCTGCAGGTTGCCGGCGATGATGAGCAGGTTGCCGGCCAGCTCCCAGAGCACCTGGCGGCAGGAACCGCAGGGGAGAACGGGCGGGGAAGCGTCGGCCACCAGGGCCAGGGCCTGGAATTTGCGGTAGCCGTAATTCAGCGCCGTCCAGAGGGCCACCCTCTCGGCGCATACCGTTAGCCCGTAAGAGGCGTTCTCCATGTTGGCTCCGGTAAAGAAGGCCCCTTCCTCCGTCAGGAGCGCCGCTCCCACGGGAAAAGCGGAATACGGTGCGTAGGATCTGGCCCGGGCGGCCCGGGCCAGATCCAGGAGAGCATGCTCGGTCATCTGCTTCACCTGGATTGAGATTTAATAGCCGGCAGAACGGGTGTAGGCCGGCAGGGTAATGCTGTCGGACCTGGTTATCTCCATGCGAATACCCCGCCTGATGGCCAGGGTGTTGCTGATAATGTCCAGCCCGCTTTCCAGCAGGTCCGGATCGCCCACGGCTTTGATTACCACCGGGTTGACGGTAATCAGCTTGTCATTAACCTTGATCAGGGAGCCGCTGCAGCGAATGGAGGAATTTACCACCAGGCGCTGCCCTCCCACGCTGACCCCCTGGGCGCCGGAGCCAAAAAGCTCGTTGACAACATCCCGGATATCGGCGTCGTGAACAATGGAGGTATTGGTGGTGGCTCCCTCCTCGTCGTAGATGGAGACGATTATCCCCGGCCCGGTCATCTGCTCCATTCCCGAGGAGACTTTCAATTCGTGATGCAGCAGCCGCAGGCTGTCCAACTCTTCAGTGAGTGCCTGGAGGTGTTCTTCCAGGTCCAGGGGGACCATCACCCGGCTGACCCCGTCCACAATTTCTATTTCGATGGACTGCTCTCCCGCGAACCCCTGGCCCGGAATAAGCTCCTTGATCCTGGCCACCGTTTCCGCCTCCAGGAGTTCCGGAATCACCGTCACCTGGCTCTCCCCAATCTTGATGGTCAGGCGGGTCCTTTCCTTTGTCTCCCGGATCTTCTTATCCTGGTTGATGACGGCAACAATCTGGTCCAGGAGCTTGGCGTTGGCCTCGCGCAAAATAATCTCCTGGATCCGCCGCCCGTCTTTCAAGATGATCTGGGAAAGTTCATCGCTGCTGGCCGCCATCTCCACGTCATAATTAAAAGCGGCCAGGGCCTCCTGCACCGTCTTGCTGTCCAGGACTCCCAGCTCCGCAGCCAGTCGCCGGTTGTACTCGGCCAGATCCAGGGCCGCCTCCTGCTTGTAGTCCAGTCGGGTGGCCGCCGAGGGGAAATTTTGGTAGAGGATGTAGCTAACCCATCCCAGCAGAACGGTATTTACGGCCAGGAGGGCGACGACTAAAAGCAGCCCTTTTCTACGCCAGCTTTCCCCCATCTGTTCCGACCACATCGAATCAGTCCACGCTCCTCCAAATAATGTAATAAATAATGGTTATAATGCCTGTTCTTAAAGATATTTGGGTAAGGAGAGGAAGAATCCTGTCCCCAAATAATTAAATTAAATTAACAATCCTTCCCAAAAATATTAAGTACCCGGGCCTCCTCCGCTTCCATCTCCCGGGCCGACTCTTCATCCTCGTGATCAAAACCCAGGATATGCAGCAGGCCGTGGATAGCCAGGATCAGGACCTCCCGCTCCAGGGAATGCCCCGCCTCCTCCGCCTGGAGGGCGGCCTGCTCCAGGGAGATGTAGATATCCCCCAGCAGGGGCTCTTCCTCCCCGGTAGGCTCTGCCGGGCCTCCCCCTTCTTCCAGCATGCTGAAGGAGAGCACGTCCGTGGGGGCGTCCAGCCGGCGGTAGGTGCGGTTCAACTCCTGCAGGCGGGCGTTGTCGGCAAGAATGATCCCCAGCTCCCCCTTCTCCAAACCGTGCTCGGCAAGAAGCTGCCCGGCCATCCGTTCCAGGCAGCCGGGCAGCTCCGGGGAGAGGGCCGGTTTGTCCCACAAAGTGGTGATCATTACTTTCATCGGCTCCCCGCACTCCTTTCCACCTCGGCTCGCAAGTCCTTTTCCGGGTATTCGATCCGGGAGTGATAGATTCCCGACATGATATAAACAAAGGCGTCGCCGATCTGGTCCAGGTCCTTTAACGTAAGGTTGCATTCGTCCATCTGCCCGTCGGCCAGCTTCTCCTTGATCACCTTGCGGATCAGGCCCTCGATCCGGTTGCTGGTAGGCTTGGTCATGGAGCGTACCCCCGCCTCCACGGCGTCGGCCAGCATGATAATGGCCGCCTCCTTGGTCTGGGGCAGCGGTCCCTCGTAGCGAAACTGATCCATGCTCACCGTATCCCGCTTCTGGTTGTTTTCCAAGGCCTGCTGGTAGAAGAAAGAGATTAAGCTGGTGCCGTGATGCTGGCTGATAATATCCAGGATCACCGGCGGGAGCCGGTACTTCCGCCCCAACTCCACCCCGTCCTTGACATGGGCGCTGATGATCAGGGCGCTCAAGTTGGGCGTAATCTTATCGTGGGGGTTCTCCCCGGAAAGCTGGTTTTCGATAAAGAAATAAGGACGCTTCATTTTGCCAATATCGTGGTAGTAGGCGGCCACCCTGGTCAACAGGGGATCGGCGCCTACCGCTTCCGCAGCGGCTTCAGCCAGGTTGCCCACCATGATGCTGTGATAGTACGTCCCCGGAGCCTTGGTCAACAGCTGCCGCAGCAGGGGGCGGTTGGGATCGGAAAGCTCCAGGAGGGTAATCGCCGTGGTGATCCCGAAGCCGCTCTCCAGGTAAGGCAAAAGGCCGATGGCCACCACCGAGGAGAAGATGCCGTTGCCGATCCCAGCCAGCAGGCCGTACCCCATCTGGGCCAGGGAGCCGTGATCGACACTCAGGTTGCCAAAAATCAGAAGCACGGCAATAATCGTGGCCGTGTTGGCCCCCGCCACGTACAGCCCCGCCTTGGCCAGGTCGCCGCGCTGGCTGACCCGGGAGACCCCGTAGATGGCCGCCAGCCCCCCGCAAAGGGCCACGGCAAAATAGACGAAGTCGCCCCCGGTAACCAGCGCCACCATCAAGGCGAAAACCACGTTCATGATCAGGGCCAGCCGGGCGCCGAACATCACGGCGATGAGCAGGACGCCGATGGACACCGGGATCAAGAACCCCGAAAAATAAGTGGCGGCGATGGCAAAGATCAAGGTGACCAGCACCACTATGCCCAGCAGCAGAATCAAGGCGGCATTCTTAAAAACATTCTTGACAAATATGGAGAGATATATTCCCACCATGACGAAAACCACCAGCAGGAACAAGAAGAGCCCGATATAGGCCGGGTAGTCCGTGGACCCGCCCTTCAACAGGCCCAGGCTCTCCAGCTGGGCCAGGTGCTTCTCCGTTACCGTCTCTCCCTCGCTGATGATCAGGGTGCCCCTCAGGAGCACCACCGGCTCCACCGCCTGCCGGGCCTTTTCCCGGTTTTGCTGGGTGGCGGCCTGATTGAGGATCAGGTTGGGCCGGATCAGGGGCTCCACCAGTTTTTCCGAGATGCGCTTGAGATCGGCGCTGTAGGGAAAGAGGGCAATAGCCTGGCTCACCTCCTGCCAGGCGGCCTCCAACTCGTTGGCCTTGATCCCCTCTTCAAAACTTTTGGTCAGAGTATCCTCCAGGCGCCTCTGGAGCTCCTGCACCGTTCCCGGATCCGCCGTCAGCAGGGAGAGGAGAACGCTGTCCGCCAGCCCCTCGAAAGAGCCTTCCTCCCGGAGGGCTTTTACTTTTTCCTCCTGGGGAAGCTCCGCGTTTCCTTGCAAATCCAGGCATTCCTTGAAGAAGCCCTTGACGGCGGCCAGAGCTTCCTCCGCCACCTCGGGCTGGTAGTCGAAAACCTCGGGAACGGCCTCCTCCGCCGCCCGCCGCAGCATCTCCGTGGCGTGCTCATCCACCACATCCCGGGGAGCATAAATGGTTTTCGGACTGGGACGCCCCACCTCCAGGTTAATCCTGGAGGGGATGGTTACCAGAACCAGGAGCAGGTACACCAGGACAAAAATAGCAGCCGCCAACAGTATCCTGTGCAGCCGCCCCTCTTTTCGCATACCCGCAGAGGGCAGGATCTTTTTCCAAAATGCTCGTTCAGCCTTCATCGCGTATTCTCCCTGACCGCATCATAGGCCTCGTATGCTTGAATGATTTTCTGGACCAGGGGATGCCTGACCACGTCCTTCTCCGACAGGTAGACGATGGCGATCTCCTTGATCTTTCCCAGGATCCGGGGCGCTTCCGCCAGGCCCGAGTAGCGCCCCCGGGGCAGGTCGATCTGGGTGATATCCCCCGTTACAATGGCCTTGGACCCGAAACCCAGGCGGGTGAGGAACATCTTCATCTGCTCCGAGGTAGCATTTTGTCCCTCATCCAGGATCACAAAAGAATCATCCAGAGTTCGCCCTCGCATGTAGGCCAGGGGAGCCACCTCAATTATACCCTTTTCCCGGTACTTTTGGAATACTTCCGCCCCCAGAAGATCGTAGAGCCCGTCATAGATGGGCCGCAGGTACGGGTCCACCTTCTCCTGGAAATCTCCGGGGAGAAAACCCAGGTGCTCCCCGGCTTCCACCGCCGGCCTGGTCAGAATCAGGCGCTGAACCTGCTTTTTCCGCAGGGCCTCCACCGCCATGGCCAAAGCCAGGTAGGTCTTCCCCGTCCCGGCGGGGCCGATGGCAAGAACCAGGTCATGGTTCCGGATGGCTTCCAGGTACTCCTTCTGCCCCACAGTCTTGGGCCGGATCTGCTTCCCCCGGTAGGTAACCAGGACCAGGTCGCTGAGCAGTTCCCGAATGCGCTCCCCCTCTCCGTTCCGGGCCAGCTTGAGGGCATATTCAAACTCTCCCGTAGTCAGGTGACTGCCCTTCCGGATCTGCTGCAAAAGCTCCTCGAAAAGAAAGCGGACCGGTTCCACCTCCTGGTCCGGGCCTTCAATGATGATCTCATTGCCCCGCGGGATAATCTTGACGTCAAAAAGCTCCTCTACCAGGTTAAAATGCTGATCGTATTTCCCCAACAGCTGAACGGACTCCTCGCTGCTTTCCAGCCAGACGCTGCGGCTGCTAAGCTTTTCGGACAATAAATAAACAACCTCCCTGTCATCTTTGCCGCCGGTGCAGTTTAACTTGGGCTATGTTTTCCACGGTCTCGGCCACAGTGCGCAGCCACAACTGCCCGCCTTCCCGCTCTTCTTCCACGAAAATCTGCTCCGGGGCCACCCCTGCCGGGATCTGTTTCAGCACCTGCTCCTTTCCCAAGCGGCGGGCCCTTTCCAAGGCCTCGCCGGGAGAAAAAATTTGTTCCTCCAACTTCATTTCCCGGTAAGTTATCTTAGTAAATTCGACAGGGAGGGTTAGATTCCTCCATTTCCAGGTCCACTGGCGCAGCTCCTCCCGGGAATGGGGATAAGGATCCTCCTTGGGACCCCAGAGGCGGAGGCGGCGCCCCTTCCAGACCAGGAAGAAGCTCTGCCGGCTCTCCTCGCCGGGCACCAGCCGGCGGATCTTCTCTTCCACGGGCACCCGGGATTCATACCAGACCCGGGCCCATACCTCCCCCCGGGCCCGCACCTTCTCCTTCAGCGGCGGCTCCTCTCCCTCCTCGGGAAAAGCTAGGGGCTTTTCTCCCCGGATCAGGAGGTCCCCCTGGGAAACGGTATCCCCCGCGGAGACCACCGCTTCTCCCTCCACCACCACCACCCGCTGGATTAACCCGTCCTTGGCAGCCACCAGGTCCGCCGGGGCCGGGTCCTGCTCCACGGGGGGGATATGCTCCACGATCTCGATCTCCAGCACTATCCCTTTTACCCGCAGCCCCGCCCAGGCGATCCCGCGGTGGCGCCGGACCATCTCCTCTTCCAGTTCCGGGAGATTAAGCCGGCGCTTCCAGACGCCCGGCCGCAGGTCCAGCTCTTCCGCCAGCTTCAGGATCTCGCCCTGGCTCAGGCGGTTTACCCCCGTTACCCTGACAAACCAGACAAAGGAGGTGGCCAGGTAGAGGACGAGGCAGAAAAAGACGGCGCCCAGGGCCAGTCCCCGCCGGCGGCGCAACCTGTACATTAAAAAAGGAAAGCCTACCTTGCGCTCAATATGCAAGCGGCAGCGGGAGGCTCTCACCAGGGGGCGCAGCATCCGGAATTGCTTCAGGGCGATACTGAACCGGGCCTGGTCCCTGCTCTTCTTCAAGTCGGCAAACTGAACTCCCCTGGTTATGGCCAGGTTGAGCAGCCTCTCCACCCCCCGGCCCCGCACCGTGACCACCAGGTACCCCTGCAGGAAGCGCCACCACTTTATTATAAACACCGGCCCCTCCCCCTATACTTCGTAGTCCAGCCCCTCGATAATGCCCTGGATATGCAGCTCTTCCGCCAGCAGGTTGTCAATCTGGAGCTCCCGGCCCCGGATGATCAACTCCCCGTTGCTGACCCCGATCCGGACCCGCTCCTGGTCATAAGCAATGACGCCCCGGTGATTCTCCAGGTAGAACTGCACATTGCCTACCATGGTCATCCGCGGCAGATCCAGGACCAGTTCCTTGGGCAGCTCGAACAGATCGGAAATGATCTTTTTAAAGCTGTTCCTAGTCCTTTTCGCCGACAAGTTTTTACCCCTCCCTCCACTAAAATTTATGCGCCCCCCCGGGGAATTACTACTGCAAAGAAAAGCAGCCCCGGTTCACCGGGGCTGCTGCCGGAAATCTTTCCAGTATGCCGTTGACAAGACTAGCGCCCGCCGCCGCTCTCCTTCCCGGAAGGGCTCTCCCTCTTCTCCACCAGGGCTCCGAAGACTTCGGCAATTATCTTCAGAGCGGCGAAGCAGGTGATGCCGGAGCAATCCAGGGGAGGGGATATCTCCGTGATGTCCATGGCCCGGACGGGGAGAGCGCCGATCAAGCCCCGGACCAGCTCCATGGCTTCCCTGGAGCTTAAGCCGCCGGCCTCGGGGGTGCCGGTGCCCGGGGCAAAAGCCGGGTCCAGCACGTCGATGTCCAGGGAGATGTAGACGGCGGCGGCGCCTTCCAGAGCCCGGACAATCCTGGCCAGGGCGGCGTCGATCCCCTGCCGGTAGATCTCCCGGGCCCCGATGAGCTGGAGCCCCGGAGCAGAATCCAGGTATTCCCGCTCCTCGGGCTCAAAAGTCCGGATCCCCACCAGGACCAGGCGCTCCGCGTCCAAGTTGGGCAGCTCCAGGCTGCGCCGGGCGGTGCAGGCGTGGGACCAGGGGTGGCCGTCATACTCCGCCATCAGGTCGCAGTGGGCATCCAGCTGCACCACGCCGATGGGCGCCTCCCAGTGGCAGCGGGAAAAGGCCTGCAGCAGGGGAATGGTAACAGAATGATCGCCGCCCAGGAACAGGGCAAACTTCTCCTGGAGGCAAAGCTCCCGGGCCCGCTCCCTAACCTCCTGAAAGTAGTGCTCCCAGTTGAGGTTTACCGGTATGTTGCCCAGGTCGGCAATCTTCAGCCGGCGCAGGTCCACTCCCGTCTCGGAAAAGGCGGAAAGGTAGTTGGAGAGTTCCCGCAGCTTGTCCGGGGCGGCAGCGGCTCCGCGGGAGGCGCTAACCCCCCCGTCAAAGGGGACTCCCATAATCAACAGGTCGCTCTCCTCCGGGGGAACCAGGGAGAAATCGCTCCAAGCAGACAATCGCTCCATGAAAAAACAAGAACCTCCTCTTATCTATCGCAGCGCCGCCGGCCGGCGGCAGGTTTCCGGAACAGGGGGGAGAAGCCCAACAAAAACCCGGCTTTTTTAAGGCCGGGTTTATAGCTGACTAATCTGTTCTTCTACCGCCTGCCGGACCCTGTTTCCGTCGGCCCTCCCCTTCACCCGGGGCATGAGCAGGCGCATCACCTTGCCCAGGTCTTTCATCGAGGCGGCCCCGCTTTCCTGGATCGCCTGGCGGACCATCTCCGCCAGCTCTTCCTCCGTCAGCTGCTCCGGCAGGTAGCTCTTGATCAGGGCCATCTCCTGCTCCAGCTGTTCCACCAGTTCGGGCCGGCCGGCTCTCCGGTAATCGGCCAGGGATTCCTGCCTTCTTTTGAACTCTCGGTTTAAAACCGCCAGCTCTTCCGCTTCATCCAGGGGGGCTTTTTTGGCAATGGCGGCATTCTTCAGCTCCGCCCGCAGCATCCGGATTACCGTCAAGCGGAAGCGGTCCCTGGCCTTGGTAGCCTTCTGCTGATCCCGCCATAACTTCTCTTCCAGGGACATGGCCACGCCTCCTTAGGAATAGCGCCGCTTGCGCGCCGCTTCCGCCTTCTTCTTCCGGCGAACGCTGGGTTTTTCATAATGCTCCCGGCGGCGAACTTCCGAGAGCACCCCGGCCCGGGCACACTGCTTTTTAAATCTTTTCAGTGCTTTGTCCAGTGTTTCATTTTTCCCAACTTTAACTTCTGCCACAAATCTTCCCCCCTCTCACGCAAACCGGCAGGCGGGGACCTGAAAGGCAGGCCTAGCCCATGGTTTGCAGCAAAGGTCTTCCCCCCAGCAGGTGGAGGTGGAGGTGGGATACTGCCTGTCCGGCGTCTTTCCCACAGTTCGTCAACACCCGGTAGCCCGACTGGTCGATTTTAAAAGTACGGGCCAGGCGGTTGGCCGTCAGGAGGAGGCGGCCGGCCAGATCGGCATCATCCTCCTGCAAATCCAAGAGCGACGGTACATGCCGGCGCGGTATAATCAGAAGATGCACGGGAGCTTGCGGATTGATATCCTTGAAGGCCACAATCTCCGAATCTTCATAGACCAATTCCGTCTCCAGCTGCCCGCCGGCAATCTTGCAGAAAATGCAATCGCTGCTCATTTTTCTCCTTCCATTCTACGCCATTCTTTCGCGGGGAAAAGAAAAAATCCCCGACTATTATAACACGGGGGCCGCTCCTTGAGAACAGCAGGAATGCTTTTTCGCCCCTTTTTGAAGCTATTGGAATATTCGCCATAAAAGTCGTTATTACCTTCACATTCAAAAAAGTTTTTTGAACCTCCCGCGGTTGCGCGGCCCGAGGCGAATCAGCTATAATAAATAGAGTCTAAGGGAGGCCCGTGCTCATGCATCCGGAACTGGATATAGAGGAAGCCCTCCAGCGGGACGATCTGGTTTTCATCGATGTCCGCACCCCTTCGGAATTCGGCAGGGCATCCATCCCCGGGGCCGTAAATATCCCTTTATTCGACGACCGGCAGTTCCGGGAGCTGGGAGCCATCTACCGGAACCGGGGAGAGAAGGCCGCCCGCCTGGCCGGCCTGGCCCTGGCCGCGCCCAAGCTGCCGGAGCTGGTGGAGCAGATCCGCACCGCCAGCGGCGCGAAAACCCCGCTCATCTACTGCTGGAGAGGGGGGCTGCGCAGCTTAAGCCTGTACCAGATCTTGAACCTGGCGGGAGTGCCGGCCCTGCGCCTGAGGGGAGGCTACCGCGCTTTCCGCCGTTATGTCAATGCCCGGCTCCGGGATTTCTCCCTGCAGAGCGAGATCCTGGTTCTGCACGGCCTTACCGGCGTGGGCAAAACCGCCCTGATCCGGGCCCTGGCCCGGAAAGGCTACGCCGCCCTGGACCTGGAAGGTCTGGCCCGCCACCGCGGCTCGGTCTTCGGTGCCGTGGGCATTCAGCCCCGTTCCCAGCGGGATTTTGAAGCCCTGCTGCTGCAGAAACTGCAGCGCTTTAAAGATTCCCCCTACCTGGTCCTGGAGGGGGAAGGGAAGCGGATCGGCAACATCCACCTCCCTCCCTTCCTGACCCGGGCCATGGAAGAAGGGAAGCACCTGCTGCTGACGGCACCCCTGCCGGTGCGGGTGGAGCGCATCCTGGAGGACTACCTGGCCATACCCCCCTCCCCGGAGGTGGTGGAGGAGATCCGGGAGGCGCTTTTATCCCTGCGCCGCCGCCTGGGCGCCGGCAAGGTGGAGCTTCTGTGCAGCCTGCTGGAGGCGGAAGAGTATCACCAGGTGGCGGAAATCCTCTGTACCGACTATTACGACCGCCTTTACAACGACGCCCGCCCCGAGAGCCGCCCCTTCTTCAAGGTGGTGGACTGCACCAACCTGGACCTGGCCCTGGAGGAAATGGCCCGTCTCATCGAGGAACGCTACGCCGCCTATCCCCTGGCCGATGGAAAGGAGTGTGCCCAATAATGAACCCTTATAACGCTGTCCATGCTCTGGCCGCCGCCCTGCGCCAATCAGAGGAGTACAAAAATTATAAAGAAGCCCAGGAGGCGCTAAAAAACGATCCCTCGGCCAAGAATATGCTCCTGGACTTTCGCCGCCAGCAGCTCCAGCTGCAGAAGCAGCAGCTTTCGGGAATAAGCCTGGCTCCCGAGCAGGTGGAAAAGATGAAGAAGCTTTATGAAATCATCAGCCTGAATTTAATCGTCAGGCGCTTCCTGGAGGCGGAGCACCGCCTGCTCACCCTGTTCCAGGATATCCAGAAGATCATCGCCGAGGTTACCGGGGAGGTCTTTGACCCGGAGCTGCTGGGCTTGGACGAAATTGACGAAAATAGCGAAGGTTCGGAAGAGGAATCATGAAAGGGCAAAAATACCGGGCTCTCCTGGTGGACCTGGACGGCACCTTGCTGGAAATAGATATGCTGCAGTTTATCCCGGCCTTCGTCGCCTGCCTGGAGGGCTATTTTGCCGGGTTTAACATCGGCGACGACTTCTCCCGGCACCTGGTCGCCGCCATAAACAGCGTGATCGATAACCGGGATCCGGAGCGGACCAATGAAGCCGTCTTCTTCGATGAGTTCTGCCGCCGCCTCCAGCTGCCCTACGGCCGGATCCGCCCCCTGGTGGAGCGCTTCTACCAGGAAGAGTTCCCCCGCTTAAGAAAATGGAGCCGGCCGCACCCCGATGCGCCCAGGGTTGTCCAGTCCGCCCGCCGGCAGAAGCTGATCCTGGTCCTGGCCACCAACCCCCTCTTCCCTCGCACTGCCGTGGAGCAGCGCCTGGACTGGGGCGGGCTCTCCGCCGACGATTTTGACCTGATTACCTCCATCGAAAATATGCATTTCTGCAAGCCGCACGCGGAGTATTACCTGGAGATTACCCGGATGATCGGCTGCCCTCCCGAGCAATGCCTGATGGCCGGGAACGACGTGGTGGAAGATCTTAACGCCGCTGCAGCCGGCCTGGATACTTTCCTGGTGGATGATTTTATTCTCCGGCGCGGCCATCACCGGCCGGAGTACAAATACCGGGGCTCCCTCAAGGAACTGGCCGTCTTCATCGACAACCTGGGCTAATCCGACGGCGCTTCCTCCTCCGGCGAAGGCAGCGCCACCTCCGCCAGGATCTGATCATTTTCATCCAGGAAAAGCCAGCTGGATCGGGGACCTATTTTCTCCCGCTCCACCGTCACCACGTGATAGGCCCGGGGGATGCTCTCTACCCGGACTTGAACCTGGACCAGGTCCTCCTCCTGGGGGAAGAGAAGGATATTTTTTATCTCCCCGTTAATTGCCCCAATGGCCAGTTCATGGACCGAGTTGAAGGGATAATCCGGCAGGCCGGGGTAGCTCTCCTTGAACCGCTTCCATTCCTCCAGGGTGGCGATCACCCGGAAGGTCGGGGGAGCGGAGAGTTCTCCCCGGTCGGCGGTCACAAAAGTGAGCAGGTTTTCCAATTGTTCATCGGTTCCCGCTACCGGCTGCTCCGCGCGGAAAAAGTTGTCGTAGATGGAGAGGCTTACCAGCAGGACCAGCAAAAAAAGAAGAGGCAGCAGCCGCCTGGCCTCAATGACAAGGAAACGATTCATCAATCAGACCTCCCCTTCGGTGGAACTCTAACATATTTCTATGCAGAGCCCCCCCAATTATGTCTAGCGAAGGGGAGTTCCAAAAATAAAGTTCTTCTCCTCTCCCTGTACCAGCATTTTAATCTCCCTTCCCCGCCAGCGGCGCCCCTGGCCCTTCAGGGCCACCCGGGCCCGGATATAATCGGGGGTAAAACCCTCGCCGTGCCGGTAGGGCACCACCTTCTCCACCAGCACCTCCTGGATGCTGCCCACGGCTCTCTTCCGGTAGGCGGAGGCCAACTCTTCTCCCAGGGCGATCATCTCCCGGCTCCGCCGCTCTTTTACGGAGGGGGGAGGCTCTCCCTCCATCTCCGCCGCCGCCGTGCCCGGCCGGGGAGAAAATTTGAATACGTGCAGCCTGCTGAACTTCAGCCGGCGCACCAGGTCCATGGTGTTCCGGTGCTGCTCCTCCGTCTCGCCGGGGAAGCCCACGATGACATCGGTGCTTATGGCCAGGCCGGGCAGCTCCTGCCGCAGCCACTGAATCAGGTAGGCATACTCGGCGGCCCGGTACCCCCTGTTCATGCGCTCCAGGACGGCGTCGTCCCCGCTCTGCAGGGGTATATGCAGGTGCGGGCAGATCTTGGAGGAAAGGGCAATTTGCTCCACCAACTCGCCGGTAATATCCATGGGCTCCAGGGAACTGAGGCGCAGGCGCAGCAGCCCCTCCAGCTTCTCCAGCTGCCGCAGCAGAGAAGCCAGGGTGACCCCCTCCAGGTCGCTTCCGTACATGCCCAGGTGAATGCCCGTGAGCACCAGCTCCCGGCAGCCGGCGGCAATCATCTCCCGGGCCCGCTCCAGGACCGCCTGGGGAGGGAGGCTGCGCTGGGGGCCCCTGACCAGGGGAATGATGCAGTAGCTGCAGCGCCGGTTGCAGCCCTCCTGGATCTTCAGAAAGCCGCGAGTGCGGCGGTGCTTCCCGCCGTAGGGCATTACTTCAAATGCAGGCCTTTCCCCGTAGGGACGTACCAGGTTCAAGGGAGCGCCCTCCCGCAGGGACTCCACCAGTTGGGGCAGCTTTTCCCGCCCCTGGGTCCCCACAATCAGGTCCACCCCGGCGATCTTGGCCAGCTCCTCGGGGAAACCCTGGGCGTAGCAGCCGGTAGCCACCACGATCCCCCGGGGGTTGCGCCTTCGGGCCCGGCGGATCATTTTGCGGGACTTGTGATCGCTCAAGTGGGTTACCGTGCAGGTATTAATCACGTAAACATCGGCCACATCCTCGAAATCGGCAACAGTGTACCCCGCCTGCCGGAACAGGGCCTCCAGGGACTCCGTTTCGCAGTAGTTCACTTTGCAACCCAGGGTGTAGAAGGCCACCCTCTTTTTCACGCTCTGCCACCTCCCAGGTCGCCCCAGCGGGCCTGAATCAGGGCCAGGGCCACCACCGCCGCCGTCTCCGTGCGCAGGATCCGCGGCCCCAAGTGAATCCGGTGCGCTCCCGCCCCCGTTAACAGTTCTACTTCCTCCCGGGAAAAGCCCCCCTCGGGACCGATAAAAACAAGAACAGCCCCCGGCCCGGGAAAGGGCTGTTCCCTTAGATCCATGAAGCCGGCCTCCCGCTCCTCTTCCCAGGGAACCAGGGCCAGGCAGCCTTCAATCCATTCCAGGGAATCCGCCAGGCTGTGGAGGCGCTCCACCTGGGGCAAAAAAGCCCGGCGGCACTGGGCGGCGGCGGAACGGGCGATGCTGCGCCAGCGGCGCAGCCTCTTCTCTTCGCGGTCGGGGGTTAGCCGGGGAACGCTGCGTTCCGTCACCAGGGGGATAATGCGCCGGACCCCCAGCTCCACCGCCTGCCGGACCACCAGGTCCATCTTCTCCCCCTTGCTCAAGGAGTGAGCCAGGGTTACTTCCAGGGGGGATTCCGCGGCGGGAAAGGGCCCCGTCACCTGCACCTCCACGCCGGCAGCGCCGCTGGCGGCAATCACCCCGCGGCAAGCCTTCCCCTGCCCGTCGGCCAGGGTAACTTCATCGCCGGGGCGCAGGCGGAGCACCCGGTAGGCATGGAAAGTATCCTCTTCCTTCAAGCGAACCTTCCGGCCCGCTTCCAGCTTTTCGCCTTCCAAAAAAAAATGGGGCATGGCTCCTCCCGGGCTAACCTCCTCTCCCTGGCGGGCCCGCAAAAGCTGTTCAACTGCCGGGAACCCGCCCTGGAAAAGGCTCTCTACTTGCCGCCGCCGAAAGCATCTCTAAAGCGGTTGATAAATCCCTTTTGCTCGCCGGGGCTTACCTTCTCCCCGCTGAGGCGGGCGAACTCTTCCAGCAGCTCTTTCTGCCGCTGGTTCAGCCGCTTCGGTATGGTGATCTTGGTCTTGACCCGCTGGTCTCCCCGGCCTACGCCGCGCAAGCGGGGCATCCCCTTGCCCTTAAGGCGGAAAGTGGTCCCCGGCTGGGTCCCTTCAGGGATGCGCAAAGTAACGGGCCCATCCAGGGTAGGCACTTCCACCTCCGCTCCCAGGGCGGCCTGGACCATGCTGATGGGAAGTTCCAGGATAATATCGTCGTTCTCCCGCCGGAACAGCTTGTGGGGCTTGACGCTGATCACCACGAAGAGATCTCCCGGCGGGCCGCCCCGCAAACCGGCCTCGCCGCCGCCGGCGACCCTTAAGCGGGAGCCCTGGTCCACTCCCGGCGGAATCTTGATCTCGATGGTCTTCTCCCGGACCACCCGTCCCTGGGAACGGCAGGTGGGGCAGGGTTCCTTGATTACTTTTCCTTCCCCCCGGCAGACACTGCAGGTCTGGACGCTTACAAAACGGCCAAAGGCGGTCTCCCGGACCGTTTGCTGCTGCCCGGTGCCGTGGCAGGCGGGACAGGTCTCCGGGCTGGTTCCTGGCTTGGCCCCGCTTCCGTGGCAGTCGGGACAGGTTTCCGTCCGGGGGATCTTGATCTCCCTGGTTCCGCCGTGGTAGGCCTCCTCCAGGGTGATCTCCAAGTCATAGCGCAGGTGGGCCCCTTGTTCGGGGCCCGGCGGGCGGCGCCGCCCGAAGCCTCCCCCTCCGAAGAAGCTCTCGAAGTTCTCGAAAATACTGCCCAGATCCTCGAAGCCGAACCCGAAATCGGCGCCGAAGCCCTGGGGCCCGGCCCCGCCAAAGGATTCGGCGGCATGCCCAAACCGATCGTACTGGGCCCGCTTCTGGGGATCGGAGAGCACGTCGTAGGCCTCTTTTACTTCCTTAAATTTGGCCTCGGCGTCCTTGTCGTTCGGGTTGAAATCAGGGTGATACTTGCGGGCCAGGCGCCGGTAGGCTTTCTTGATCTCTTCCGGGCTGGCCTCCCGGCTAACCCCAAGAACCTCATAGTAATCTCTCTTGGGCATCTATCTCATCCTCTTCCGCGCCGGGCGCGCCTTATTTCCCTTCCCCGTCTTTTACATCGTAATCGGCATCCACCACGTTGTCATCGGCGGGGGACTCTTTCCCCCCTGCGGGTCCGGAGGGCCCGGCCTGCTGCTGCTGCGCCTGCTCGTAAAGCTTGGCGGAAAGTTCGTGCAGGTATCCCGTCAACTTCTCGGAAGCCTGCTTGATCTTCTCCAGGTCCTCCCCCTGGGCAACGCTGCGCAGATCGGCCACCGCCCGGCGTATCTCCTCGGCCTTGGCCGGATCCACCTTGTCTCCCAGATCCTTCAAGCTCTTTTCCGCATTGTAGGCCAGGGAATCGGCCTGGTTGCGGGCATCGGCCAGCTCCCGGCGCTTCCTGTCCTCTTCGGCATACTTCTCCGCCTGGCGCACCATCTCTTCGATCTGGCTCTGATCCAGGCCCGAGGAGGCGGTTATGGTAATGCGCTGCTCCTTGCCGGTGCCCAGGTCCTTGGCGGAAACTTTCACAATGCCGTTGGCATCGATGTCGAAGCTGACCTCGATCTGGGGGACACCCCGCGGTGCCGGCGGGATGCCGTCCAGGATGAAGCGCCCCAGGGTTTTGTTGTCGGCGGCCATGGCCCTTTCTCCCTGCAGCACATGGATCTCCACGCTGGTTTGATTGTCGGCGGCGGTGGAGAAAATCTGCTTTTTAGTGGTGGGTATGGTGGTATTCCGCTCGATAATCTTGGTAAAGACGCCGCCCAAGGTCTCGATCCCCAGGGAGAGGGGAGTTACATCCAGCAGCAGGATATCCTTGGCCTCGCCGCTGAGCACCCCGGCCTGGTAGGCCGCCCCCAGGGCCACCACTTCGTCGGGGTTGACCCCTTTATGGGGCTCCTTGCCCAGGAGCCGCCGGATGGCCTCCTGGACGGCGGGTATCCGGGTGGAGCCGCCCACCAGGATAATCCGGTCAATCTGATCCGGTGTGAGGCCGGCATCGGAGAGCGCCTGCCGGGTGGGCCCCATGGTCTTCTCCACCAGGTCGGCAGTAAGTTCTTCAAACTTGGCCCGGGTCAGGGTCATATCCAGGTGCTTGGGCCCCTCCTGGGTGGCCGTGATGAACGGCAGATTGATGTTGGTGGAGGTCACGCTGGAGAGCTCGATCTTGGCTTTCTCCGCCGCCTCCTTCAGTCTTTGCAGCGCCATGCGGTCCTGGCGCAGGTCAATGCCGTGGTCTTTCTTAAACTCTTCGGCGATATAATCGATGATCCGCTGGTCGAAATCGTCGCCCCCCAGGCGGTTGTTGCCGCTGGTGGCCTTGACCTCCACCACGTCATCGCCCAGCTCCAGGACGGAAACATCAAAGGTCCCGCCCCCCAGGTCGAAAACCAGCACCTTCTGCTCTCCCTTTTTATCCAAGCCGTAGGCCAGGGCTGCGGCTGTAGGCTCGTTAATGATGCGCAGCACTTCCAGCCCGGCGATCTTACCGGCGTCCTTGGTAGCCTGGCGCTGGGAATCGGTAAAATAAGCAGGAACGGTAATAACGGCCTGGGTAACCTTCTCTCCCAGGTAGTTTTCGGCATCCATCTTCAGTTTCTGGAGAATCATGGCCGATATCTCCTGGGGAGTTAATTCCCGGTCATCAATTTTAACCTTGTAATTGCTGCCCATTTCCCGCTTGATGGAGGTGATGGTCCGGTCCGGGTTGGTGATGGCCTGGCGCTTGGCCACCTGGCCCACCAACCGCTGCCCGTCCTTGGTAAAAGCAACCACGGAAGGGGTCACGCGCCCGCCTTCCGCGTTGGGAATAATTTCAGGCTCGTTACCCATCATCACCGCTACTACCGAGTTGGTTGTGCCCAGATCAATACCGATGACTTTTCCCACAGGGAACCCTCCTTCTTATGTCCAAAGCAAATTTAAGTGCCCAACTGTATCGGTAATGGATAAATCCAGCTTTATCGCCGCCGTCTGTTGCTGCCCTGTTTCAGGGGCATCGGCCAAGAACAAAACCGGATCACTCGTTCTGACCGTCCCCCGGCTCACCGGGTTCGGCAGCGGCAGCGGAGCCGACCTTGACCATGGAGGGCCGCAAAACCCGCTGCTTATACAGGTAGCCTTTTTGAAATTCCTCCACCACCACCGGTTCCTCCACCGTCTCCTCTTCCGTTTTCATAACCGCGTGGTGGAACCGGGGATCAAAGGGCTTGCCCAGCGCATCGATGGGGACCACTCCCTGCTGCTCCAGGACCTGGATCAACTGGCGGTAGATCAACTCCACTCCTTCCCGGTAAGCCGGCGGCATATCCTGGAGGGACTGCAGGGCGCGCTCCATATTGTCAACTACCGGCAGCAGCCTGCCCAGAAAATCCTCCAGGGCGTACTCCCGGGCCTCTTCCATGTCTATCCTCACCCGGCGCCGGAAGTTTTCAAAATCGGCCTGCTTGCGCTGCAGGAGATTGATGAGCTCTTCCCTCTCCCGCTCCCAGTTCTCCTTTTCCACGGATTTCTCCGCTTCCCCAGGTTCTTCCGCTGCCCCTTCTCCGGGAAGAGCCGCCGTTTCCTGCTGCTTTGCCTGCTCCTCCATCCCTTCCTCTTTAGAACCGCCGGCGTCTCCTTCAGCCGCCGGCGGCTGCTCCGGGCCCTCCTGGCTCAACTCCTGGTTCAATTCCTTTTCCAAAGCCTCTTCCTCTACTTTTTTCCGCTTGCCCATCTGCCTTCACCAACTCTCTTTTAACATAATACGCGGGGTTTCCATCCCGAGAGCAATCAGTTGCTTAAAATCCGGTTAAGGTGATCCACCAGGCACCGGACCAGGGGAATAACGCGGTCATAATCCATCCGGGTCGGTCCCAGAACCCCCATCGTGCCCAGGGTCTTCCGGTTTATCTTGTAGCAGGCAGTAATCAAAGTACACTCCTGGATGTCCTCGTGGGTGTTCTCCGAGCCGATGCGGACCACCACTTCCTCCGAATCGGTGCTGTCCTCCAGGATCTGGAATAGGGCTTCCTCCTGCTCGAAGAGGGCAAAAAGACGGCGAATCTTCTCTACATTTTTAAACTCCGGCTGGTTCAAGATGTTGGTGGTGCCGTTGAGGTAGACCCGGACATGCTCTTCTTCCTTCAGGCTCTCTTCCAGCAGCAGAAAAGCCTGCTCCAGGATCTCCAGGCGCCGGAACAGATCCCGCTTGAGCTCGTTGATCAGCGAGGTGGTAACCTGGTCTATGGGCAAGCCGTACAGCTTCTGGTTGAGGTAATTTACCACCTGGTGGAGCTCCGCAGGACTGAGAGACTGGGGCAGATCGATCACCTTGTTTTTAATGAAACCGGTGTCGGTAATCAACACCACCAGGCCCCGTTTATGGTCCAGGGGCAGAATGCGCATCTGCCGAAAAGCACTTCTCTGGAACTGCGGCCCCATGATCAGCGTCGTCTGATTGGTAATGGCCGAAAGCACCCGGGCGGCGCTTAAGATAACCTGCTCCACCTCGCGCATCTTCTCGACCTTCAACGCTTCGCTGATCATGCGCCGGTCTTCTTCGGATACATCCGCCGCTTCCATGAGATAATCTACATAATAACGATAGCCTTTTTCCGAGGGAATCCGACCGGCGGAGGTGTGGGGCTGCAGCAGGTAACCCATCTCTTCCAAGTCCGCCATTTCATTGCGGATTGTGGCCGAACTCAGGCCGATGCCCTTGGTCCGGGCCACGGTCCGCGAACCTACCGGCTCGGCAGTGCTGATATAACCGGAGATGACACATTCCAGGATACGCTGCTTTCTTTCGCTGAGCGCCTCCACCTATGGCCACCCCCCTCCCGCTAGCCTTTTGTTAGCACTCTCGCCCTTAGAGTGCTAATCATCCCTTTAAAAATATCATCCTCCCGTTCTTTTGTCAAGATTTCCCCGTTTAAAAATTTTGCCCGGGAAATCCGTTATCCACTGGGAAAGCCTGTCCCGGCAGAGTTCAAAAAAGGAGCCAATCTCTTCCCCGTTGATGGCGACCGATCTCCCGGCAAAGACCAGGGTGCAGCCTTCGCCGGGGCTGAAGCGGACCAGGAAAGCCCCCGGTTCCCTCTCGATGACGGCCAGGTCGGCCAGGCCCCTTTCCGCCAGGTTCAGCCCTCCGTACAGCAGGAGCAAAGCAAGGAGAAGCTGAGAGGTGATCAGCAAAAAAGAGCGCATCGGTCCTTCCCGTTCCCTTGGTTAGTAGCCTGCTGCTATTAACATGAACGGGAAAGCCCCACCCTATTCAGCCTTCCGGGAAGAAGTCATAAAAGGTGCGGGCAAAAGCTTCGGCCAGGTAGGGTACCGCCAGGAGGGATTCCTCCAGGCTGTTTTCGTGGCCTCCGACCTCCACCAGGAGAGAGCAGGGGTGCAGGTCCTGGTTATAGACCAGGTTCTGCTTGAGAACGCCGCGGGAGAGGCCCGGAGCCAGTTCTTCCAGCTCCCGGTGCAGGTCCAGGGCAAAGCGGTAGTTGGCCTCCCAGCCGTCATGCCGGGTTCCCACCACCAGGAGGACCCGGCCGACTTCCTTGCCGTTGATCACGGCGGTAGTTCTCTCCCGCCGCACCCCGTCGCGGTGCAGATCCACCACCACCCGGATATCAGGGTTCCCGGCCAAGATCTCCTTTATGGCGGGGCGGGCCCTCTCATAGGCGGTGGTGCGGGGAAGGTCAAACACCTGGCGGCAATGTTGAACCTGGAAACCGTACTTTCCCTGCAGCAGCTCTACCAGCTCCTGCCCCAGCCTGGCCACGGTAACCTCCAGGTCCTGGCTATAGCGCTGCCGGGAAGTGGGCAAAAAAGACTCGGTTATGTGGGTATGGTACAGCAGCAACTGCGGCTCCCCGGAGGGGCGGAGGGAGAAGCGAGGGGAGAGGATGGGCCTTTCCGCCCGGGAGGGATCCGGTTCCGACCGGCCGGGATCCCGGGTTTCCGCCTTTCCTTCCCGGCCGGTCTCCAGGTCGGGAAGGTACGGCAGGGCTACCGTTCTCAATTCCAGGTTGATAATGGTAAGGGGATTTCTGATATCGACGCCGGTAACGGAGCAAAAAGCCCGGGCTGCCATCTCCTGCAGTTCACCGGGGGCGGCCAGGGGCGGCGGCTCCAGCCCCGGAATGCTTTCCCCCAGCATCTTCTGCAGGAAGCGGGTCTCAGGGGATAGGGCGGCGCTATCACCGGCAACGGCCTCCCGGCCGGGGGCCTCGCCGGCGGAGCCCGCCCCCGGCTCCGCCGCCATCCGCTGGTCGGCCACCGTCAGCCTCCCGAAGAGAAGGAGGGCGGCTACCAAGACCAAAGCCGGCAGCAGGAGCAGCTTCTGCCCCGGGAAAGCTCTTCTTAAGCGCCCAGGCCCCGGAAAAGGACTTCTTAGGCGCTTAAACTTCTTAAATTTAACCCTTGCCCTCCGGGACAAAAAAAATCTCCCCCGCCCAGGAAATGATACTAATATTTATGCGGAGGAGCTGGATTTATGCTACCGGGACTGCTCCTGTTGCGCAAGAGATTTCTGCCGGTACTTGTTAATGGCATCGTGGAGAGCCTCCGCCGACAGGTTCGAACAGTGCATTTTTATCGGAGGAAGGCCGCCCAGTTGCTCCGCCACATCCTTGTTGGTTATGGCCAGGGCTTCATCCAGGGTCTTCCCCTTAGCCATTTCGGTGAGCACGCTGCTGCAAGCGATGGCCGCTCCACAGCCGAAAGTCTTGAATTTGATATCGGTTATGACGTCGTCTTTGACTTTAAGGTATACGGTCATGGTGTCCCCACACTTGAAGTTGCCGCTTTCCCCTACAGCGTCGGCATCCTTGATTTCACCCACATTGCGGGGGTTGGTAAAGTGCTCCATAACTTTTTCGTTATACATGCAAGGCTCCTCCCTTCATTCAACCAGCCTGGCGGATATATTCAGCGAACATATTATATATTGAATACTTCCCCTCCTATTGATGCCGGTGGTACGCGGGGGACATCTCCCGCAACCGCTTCACAATAGGGGGCAGTACGGAGAGCAGGTAATCCACGTCCTCATGGCTGTTGCCCCGGCCCAGGGACAGTCTCAGGGAACCATGGGCGGTCTGGTGATCCAGGCCCATGGCCAGCAGCACGTGGGAGGGATCCAGGGAGCCCGAAGTGCAGGCCGAACCGCTGGAGGCAGCCACTCCTTGCAGATCCAGGCTCAGAAGCAGGGATTCCCCCTCGATATAGTGAAAACTCACGTTCACATTGCCCGGCAGCCTCCGGGTGGGGTGGCCGTTTAAGGTTACCGCCTCCATGGCCGTCAACTCCCGGATCAGCCGGTCGCGCATCTCCTGGAGCAGGCGGGTCTTTTCGGGCAGCTCCTCCACGGCCAGTTCCAGGGCCCGGGCCATCCCCACAATGCCCGCCACGTTCTCCGTCCCCGGGCGCAGCTTGCGCTCCTGGCCGCCGCCCCGGAAAATGGGAGTCAAGGCGGAACCCCGGCGCACGTAGAGGGCGCCCACCCCTTTCGGGCCGTTAAACTTGTGGGCGGAGAGGGAGAGCAAGTCCACCTTTAATTTCTTGACATCAACGGGGATCTGCCCTACCGCCTGCACGGCATCGGTATGGAAAACAATGCCCCGCTCCCGGGCCAGGGCGCCGATCTCCTGAATGGGCTGGATGGTTCCCACCTCGTTGTTGGCCATCATGATGCTAATCAGCACCGTATCCGGGGCGATGGCCGCGGCCACATCCTCGACGCTGACCAGGCCGTACCGGTCTACGGGAAGGAATGTGACCCGGTAGCCGCTCTTCTCTATATCCTTGCAGACATCCAGCACGGCGTGGTGCTCAATAGCAGAGGTAATGATATGCCCGCGGCCCGGGCTTTTTTTAACCGTACCCCAGAGGGCGATGTTGTTCGACTCCGTCCCCCCGGAGGTAAAGTAAATTTCCTCGGGTTCGGCATTCAGAGCCCGGGCCACCTTCTCCCGGGCCTCGTTCACAGCTTTGCGCGCCTCCCGGCCGGGAGTATGAAGACTGGAAGGATTGCCAAAGTGTTCTTTCAAATAAGGCAGCATCGCCTCCAGGGCTTCCTCCCGCAAGGGTGACGTAGCGGCATGATCCATGTAAACCAGCCGGTTCTTCATCTAGCGTTCCCTCCTTACGATAATAATTGGGCCGGTTCCCACTCCATCAAATCGGAAAGGGAGACCCCGTCCAGTACTTCGTTAATGCGGTCCCTCAGGCGTTCCCAGACCTGCTTGGTCTGGCAGCCCTGGCTCCGGGAGCAGGCGCGGCTGCCTTTGTGGCCGCCATCCTCGTGGAGGCAGCTCATGGGGACGATGGGACCTTCCACCGCCCGGACAATGTCACCCACGTTAACCTCTTGGGGAGGACGGCTCAGCATATAGCCGCCTTTGACCCCGCGGACACTCTCAATTAAGCCCGCCCGGCGCAAATCGGGAAAAATCTGCTCCAGGAATTGAAAGGAGATGCCTTCCCGGCGAGCAATTTCTTTTGCAGAGATGGGCCCCTCCTGGTAATGGAGAGCCAGCACCAGCATGGCCCTGACTCCGTATTCTACCCTGGCCGAAAGCCGCATCTTCCATACCTCCGTTATTTTAATTCTGACCTAATTACTCGGATATTATACCTAAAAAATTAACCTTCCCGTAACAGAATAACACCGCCCCCCCAAAATTGTCAATCTATTTTTTCAAAGGCCGCCGCCTCTTCTTTCAAGAAGGGGAGCCTCATTTCTACCTTAATATATAAGGCAAGCAGACGGTAAGGCAAGAAGCCGGAGCCAACCGGCAATTTGGATAAAGCAGGTCCCTTCCGGAAGCAGGGCCTTCATAAAGGGCAGAGAATGTTTTCTTCCTTATGTACTATACTGACCGCCACCAAATTACGGCGATAGCCGACGCGCAGGCCGAAGCGGTTCTTCCTTTACACTATACTGGCCGCCGACATGCTGGCCGCCAACGCCCCTTCCTTTTCCTGCTTTTATACCCGGCCTGCCCCGCCACGGGCCTTCTTCCCATGCGGTCCTTCTGGAAAAGGACCAGGCAGAGATCATCTTCCTGCTCCGCCGCGGACCTTCCCCATGCCCGTCTACCCGCTCTGGAACGGGCTTGGGAACCGCTTCCCGGGGAGGATCTTTTCGGGCAGGCCGCACCCCCCGGCATATTGTTTGACGATATTGCCCTTCTTTTGCTATAGTTTTTACTAAAGCATAGGGGAAGGAGAAACGGAATCCATGGCGGAAAACCTGACCTACAAGATCCTGAGAGAACACCTGGTCTCCGGAGAGCTAAAGCCGGGAAGCGAGATCGGCATTCGCATAGATCAAACCTTGACCCAGGACGCCACGGGAACCATGGCCTACCTGCAGCTGGAGGCCCTGGGAGTGGACCGGGTCAAGACGGAGCTCTCCGTAAGCTACGTGGATCACAATACCCTCCAGGGAAGCTTTGAAAACGCCGACGACCACCGCTACCTGCAGTCGGTGGCCGCCCGCTACGGCATCTACTTTTCCCGCCCGGGCAACGGCATCTGCCACCAGGTGCACCTGGAGCGCTTCGGCGTTCCCGGGAAAACCTTGCTGGGCTCCGACAGCCATACGCCCACGGGAGGCGGGCTGGGGATGCTGGCCATCGGAGCGGGCGGGCTGGACGTGGCCGTGGCCATGGCCGGCGGCCCCTTTTACCTCACCGCCCCGGCGGTGCTTAAAGTAAACCTGGTGGGCCAGCTTCCCCCCTGGGTGGGAGCCAAGGACATCATCCTGGAACTCCTCCGCCGCCTTTCGGTAAAAGGCGGGGTAGGAAAAGTGCTGGAGTATGGGGGACCGGGAGTAGAGCATCTATCCGTCCCGGAACGGGCCACCATCGCCAACATGGGTGCGGAGTTGGGAGCCACCAGCTCCATATTCCCCAGCGACGAGAATACCCGGAAATTCTTGAAAGCCCAGGGGCGGGAGCACCAATTCAGGCCCCTGGCCGCCGATCCGGGCGCCCCATACGACGGCGAGATAACCGTCGATTTGAGCAGCCTGGCACCCCTGGCGGCCTGCCCCCACAGTCCCGATGCCGTGAAGAGCATCGCCGAAATCGGGCCAATAGCCGTGGACCAGGTGGCCATCGGAAGCTGTACCAACTCCTCCTACCGGGACCTGCTCCTGGTCGCGGAAATCCTGAAAGGCAAGGTGGTACATCCCCGGGTCAGCCTGGTAATCGCCCCCGGGTCCCGCCAGGTCTTTCTCATGCTGGCCCGCTCCGGGGCCCTGGCGGAACTCATCGCCTCGGGAGCCCGCATCCTGGAGTCCGCCTGCGGGCCCTGCATCGGCATGGGCCAGGCGCCGCCCACAAGAGGAATATCGGTGCGGACCTTCAACCGCAACTTCGCCGGTCGCAGCGGCACCGCCGACGCCTCGGTCTACCTGACCGGTCCCGCCGCCGCCGCCGCCTCAGCCCTGACGGGAGTCCTCACCGACCCGCGCACCCTGGGGGAATTCCCCCGCTTTTCGGAGCCGGAGCGGTACTTAATCGATGACCGCATGATCATCGCCCCGCCCGAAGATGGAAGGGGCGTGGAGATAATCCGCGGGCCAAACATCAAGCCCCTGCCCGTGCAAGAGCCCCTTCCCCAGCGGCTGGAGATGACTGTTCTTTTGAAAACGGGGGATAACGTCACTACGGACCAGATTATGCCCGCAGGAGCCAAGATCCTGCCCCTGCGCTCCAACATCCCCGCCATCGCCCAGTATGTATTCGCTCCCCTGGACGACACCTTTGCCCGGCGGGCCCTGGAGACGGGCAGCGGCTTAATCCTGGGCGGCGAAAACTACGGGCAGGGTTCCAGCCGGGAGCATGCCGCCCTGGCCCCCATGTACCTGGGGATTAAAGCGGTGCTGGCCAAATCCTTTGCCCGGATCCACCATGCCAACCTGGTCAACTTCGGCATCCTGCCCCTGAAGTTTGTAGACCCGGCCGACTACCAGCGGCTGGAACAGGGGGACCGCCTGGCCATAGAAGATCTTCACCGCCAGCTGGAGCAGAAAGAGATAACCGTTTTAAACAAGACTAAAGACTTTACCTTTGCCGTGCGCCACAACCTGACTCCTCGCCTGCTGGAGATTGTTAAAGCCGGGGGGCTCCTGAACTACACTAAAAACAAAAACAGCCCTTCCGGGGACCTCTCTTGAAGTTAATGGCCGCGGGACGCCCCGGGGAGGCTTATTTAAGCATCGGGGACATTTCGGAGACGCCTTTTTAAACACAAATGGCACCGCTTTTCCGGGGAAGAGCTTCGGACAGAGAGGATGCGGGCTGCCCCGGGGTCTGTCTTCCCTTGCAGGCCATCCCGGGAATCTTTTAATTCTCCTGCAAAAAGAGCTGTTCCCAATTGCTTTTGGGACAGCTCCTTTATTTTTCTCAGGCTATCCAGCGATGTTGATCCTGCAGCAATCCATGAAGACTGAGCCCGGTTATAGCTCCCTCTGGGCCATGGCCGGGCAAGCTGTGCCCGGCGGATACGGCATATACTTCCCCTGGCTATAGGTCCCCGCGGATTCCGTAGGCGGCGGCCACGGCGCCGGCAAAAGGAGATTCGTGGGTCAAGGATACAGCGACGGCGGCAATCCCCCGCTTCCGGGCCAGGGCCGCCGCCCGGCCGTGGAGCTGTACCCGGGGCGGTCTTCCCGGTGCAGAGATCACCTCCACCTCGCGCATGGCCGCCGGCCCGATGCCGCAGCCGATGGCCTTTAAAACCGCCTCCTTGGCCGCAAAACGGGCCGCCAGGGAGGAAAGCAGGTCGCGGCGCCTCCGGAGCAGCTCTTCCTCCCGGGGCGTCAGAATCCGCCGCAAGAAACGGTCCGGGAACCGCCTGTACACTTTGCCGATGCGCGGTATGGAAACCAGGTCCACTCCTACCCCGATAAGCATACTTAAAACCCCTTTGGCCAATTATTTTGCCCCCCTTATTTCCGAGGCCCTTTTCTGAAAACTGTCCCCCTGATTAAGGCCACCAGCTCTTCCCCCCGGGTCACCGAAATCTGGTAAATCCCCGTGGAACGGGTGAGATACTCCTCCTGCGCCGTAGCGGTGAGGCGATCGCCGGGGCGGGTAGCCTTTATAAAGTTGATGCTTACCTGCAGAGCCACCGCCGGCCCCCGGGTATTGGAGGCCAGCCCGAAGGCGGTATCGGCCAGGGCAAAGAGGGCCCCTCCGTGGGTAATGCCGTGGAAATTGGTCATCTCTTCTTTGATCTCCATGCTTACTCGGGCGTAGCCGGCCCGAATTTCCTCCAGTTGGATCCCCAGGGAAAGGGGAAAGCGATCCTGCCGGCGGTAACAGGCCTCGATTTCTGCAGAACAATCTACCTTTTCCATGGCCTAATTCGCTCCCTATCCAGTAATATGGCAATATCCGCCTAATCCCATTTTCCAGGAACCTTTCCGAAAAAACAAGGTTTATCCTAAAAAGAATCCCGGAGCGTCCTCAGGGAGGGTTAAGAAGGGCCGCCCCGTGACCTGGCCGGAGCGGTCCAAAAGACCGCCCCCCGTAAATTGTCCCGGGGCGCCGCCGTTCCTCCCAGTTGCAACCTGTTTTTTCGAGAAAAGAAGCGAAATTCCTGCTCGCGATAAAAACGCTCTTTTTGCCTGCCTTTTTTGCGTTTACTCTTGCTTTTTCGAAATAAATGTGATAAGGTCTATAGGAATCAACCCGGGCAACCGGGGCATTTAGGAGGTATTCTGTTTTATGCAAGGCAGGGTAAAGTGGTTTAACCCTGAAAAAGGGTACGGGTTCATCGAGGTAGAAGAGGGTAGGGACGTTTTTGTCCACTACTCGGAGATCCAAGAAGAAGGCTTCAAAACCCTGGAAGAAGGTCAGATTGTTGAATTCGACATTGTCGAAGGAAACCGCGGGCCTCAGGCGGCAAACGTGGTGAAGTTATAGATTCAGGAAACACCTGAGTTTAGAGTTCAAAACGTTTGACCCAAAAAAGTCGGCAAAATGCCGACTTTTTTTATCGAGGACCGGTCTCCGTTTCTCCCGATTCCAAAAGCATCCGCAGCTGCTTCTTGGCCCGGTAGAGGCGCGATTCGACGGTCTTCAGCGCCACCCCCGCTTCCCGGGCGATTTCCCGGTAGGAGTAGCCGTCCAGGTAGCGGCGCTTCAGGGCATGCCGGTAGCAGGGAGCCAGGAGTTCCAGGATTCCGTGCAGGTACTCCTGCTGCTCCTTTTGCAGCAGCTCTTTCTCCGGCCCCCCTTCCGATTTAAGCTCCACCTGCCGGGTGAACCCCTCCACCCGCCTTTTCTCCCGGCGGTTGGAGCGGAGGTAGTCCAGGGCTTTGTTAACCGCAATGCGCAGCAGCCAGGTGGAGAAGCGGGAGTCCCCCCGGAAAGAAGGCAGAGAACGGTAGGCCTGCCAGAAGGTCTCCTGGGCCAGATCTTCCACCTCGGGACAAGGACCCGTCAGCCGCGCAATGGCCGAATAAACCAGGTCCTGGTACTTTTCCACCAGCCGCTGGTACATCTCCTTCTCTCCCGCCAGAACAGCCTTTATCATATCCAGCTCGTCTGAATGATCCGTTAAATCATGGTTGTTGCCCAAAGACGTTCAACCCTTCAGATTACACTAAAGCTAAGGTAAAGATTAGACGAACTCTCCCCTGGGAGCCCCTCCCGCCTCTCTTTTCCCTCTCCTTCCGGAGCGCCGGCAGACGGTCCTGCTGCCGCTACGGCGATAGCTGCCGCCCCTCCGGGGGTGAGAACAGGCCGCCCCAGGACGCAAGCTCACTGCAGCGCCCGCTGCCGCACCATATCTGCCCTGCCCCCGATTCGGCAGCAGGCAGCCTCCCTCCCCCGGCCGGGGACCTTCCACGGCAATATATACTATGCATCTGCAGCGATAAAATCGCCGCCGAAGCAGAGAGCCGGGCCTTCCGCGGCCCAATATATCTTTTCAGCAACCGCTGAACGAAATCGGCCGGCATGCCGGCAATGGATGTCCTCCGCGGCCGTATACTTGCAGCGCTCACCACCTACAGCCGGGAATATGTCTTGACAGGATCCACTCATTATGTCATTATTGACATAACAGTTATTGAATTAACATCCAACTAAATTTTCGGTAGAGGAAGACGGCTATGACTGCTCCCATGCCCAACGGAGGCAAATTTGTGCAAACGGTTCGCGGAATACTGCCGGTAGAACAGCTGGGTTTCTGCCAATGCCACGAGCATCTCTTCATCGCCAAGGGACAATCCTTCACCGTGAATCCTGCCCTGTGGCTCGACAACCTTGAAAAAACAAAAAGGGAAGTGCTTTCCTTCCGGGACGCCGGCGGCGCTGCCCTGGTGGACGCGCAGCCTGTAGGCTGCGGGCGCATGGCCGATTACCTGCTGGCCACTGCAAAGGAGACCGGCGTCGAAATTATTGCTTCCACCGGTTTTCACAAATTGCAGTTTTACCCGGAGAATCACTGGATCTTTAACGCTGACGAAGATTTCTTGACTTCTCTTTTCCTGGCGGAACTGCGCACCGGCATGTATCTTGACGGGGATCGGCACCTTCCCGTCAAGCAGCTACCAGCCAGGGCGGGGATAATCAAGATCGCCCTGGATAACGTCGGCATAAGCGGCCCTTACATAAAGCTTTTCAAGGCCGCCGCCTGCGCCGCGCTGCATACGGGCACCCCGATACTATGTCATGTGGAAACTGAAAACCACGTATTCAACGCCATCGACTTTTTCTCCAAACAGGGGATTGAGGCCCAGTCGATTATCCTCTGCCATCTGGACCGGGTTAAATGCGATCCCGCCTTTCACCGGGAGGTAGCAAAAAGCGGGGTTTACCTGGAATACGATACCATTGGCCGCTTTAAATATCACAGCGATGAAGAAGAAATTAAGCTGCTCCGGCAAATGCTGGCGTACGGCCTTGAAGACCAGATCCTTCTTGGACTGGACACCACCAGGAAGCGGATGAAATCTTACGGCGGCAGCATCGGTTTGGACTATATTTTAACCGCATTTATTCCCCGGCTTATCAAAAGCGGAGTTCCCGGCAAAACAATTGACAAGCTTACCATCGCCAATCCCCGCCAAGCGCTGGCCCTCAAAGTAAAAGGCGGCCCTGCTCCCGCCGGAACCATGCCTTAATTCTGGGAAAAGGAGAGAGCAAAGATGCAGCATCGGGAAAAAGAAAACGCCTCGATCATGTACTTTATCGGGACAAGCACAAGGCAATCCTCCATTATGCCCCTCTTCCCCCAGTGGATGCGGGCATTGGGCTTCGAGAACGCCAAAATAAAAGGAATCGATCTGGAATTGCACGCCAAGCCCGAAGCATACCGGAAAGCGGTAGCCTTAATAAAAAATGATCCCTCGAGCCGGGGTGCCCTGGTCACAACCCATAAAATTGACTTATATCACGCGGCAAAGGATATGTTCGACTACCTGGACCCCTTTGCCCAAAACCTGGAAGAGCTATCCTGCCTGGCCACAAGAGACGGAAAACTGCTGGGGTACGCCATAGATCCCATCTCCAGCGGGCTGGCCATGAAGGCCTTCATTCCGGAAGGCTTTTGGCAAAAACATAAGGGCGAAGCGCTGATCATGGGGGCCGGAGGAAGCGCCCTGGCGATCTGTACAAATTTGTTGAATAAAGATAACGGTGACAACATCCCCTCCCGGGTGATTATCACCAATCGGAGCCGGCCCCGGTTGGAGAGCGCCCGGAAAAAACTGCAAAAAATGTATCCCCATGCCGTTGTGGAATATCGCCACTGCCCCGAACCAAAGCACAATGATGCCGCCTTAAACTTGCTGAAGCCCTACTCCCTCATCGTTAATGCCACAGGGCTGGGCAAAGACCGGCCGGGATCGCCCATCACCCATGACGGCGAGTTCCCGCCCAACAGCCTGGCCTGGGATTTAAACTACCGGGGGGATCTGCTCTTCCTGCACCAGGCCTCGCGGCAGAAAGAGAAAAAGAGTTTACACATCGAAGACGGCTGGACTTATTTTCTGCATGGATGGACCCAGGTTATCTCGGTGGTATTTGACCTTCAAATCGACGGGGCAACCTTTGACCAACTGGCGAAGATTGCTGCTGCAGAACAACAAAAAAGAACCTGGTAAGCTGGTAAGAGGCGTTTTTCCCTTGCTGAATCTGAAGGCAGCCCTTCCTGTCTACGCCAAAGGAAGACAGGGCTCGTCTTGACGGGGGCACCCCGGCCATGATCCGGGGTGCCCCCTTGCTATTCGGGCAGCCGGTGCAGCGCTTTCAAGCCCCACAACATCGGTCTTATCTCCAACGGCTCCCCGGCGAGAGCCCGGCGGAACAGGTCCATGGCTACTTTGAGCCGGGCTTGAAGCATGGCCTCTCCCGCCTCGGCGGAGGCGCTGCCGGGGGCACCCATGTACGGCTTCATATTCGGGTCAGAGACCCAGCCCAGGGTCGCCGCCAGGTGGTCCATGTCCTTGCCCAGTGCCGGCGAAAAGAAGCCAAAAAACTTGCCCAGCTGGCTGACCGCTTTAACCTTGGGCGGGGGCAGGGAGGCTTCCACCGCGGACCAGTTCTCCCGGACCTGGTCCGGGCTGGCCACCAGCATCAGGGAGGTTTCGTTGGTCCCGGCGTGGGCATCGGCATCGTCGCCGCAGCTGCCGGGTCTCAGCCCGCAATCCCGCAAAAAGCCGGGATCATGCTGGACCATCAGGCGAAATTCCAGGTTAAAGGGATTGACCAGGTAAAAGCGGTATTTCTTCCATGCCTTGCGGGCGGCCACCTCCATGCCCAGCTGGTGCCTGGGACCGCCGTGATTGTCGGCCAGAAAGAGGTAGCGGAATCCCTGGGCCGCCAGCCCCTTGACATAGGCCAGGAGCACCTCCCGCATGACGGGAGCCGGCACCGAAAGGGAGCCCTTTGCCGGCAAGGCGTCGGAGCCAACATACAAGGAGGGCAGGAGAACCAGGGTATAATCGGGATACTCTTCGGCCAAAGCGGCCTGGTAGCGTCGGAGCATCTCTTCGGCAACGAAGACGTCGGTGCCCAGGGGCAGATGGGGACCGTGAACTTCAATGGGGCTGACCGCCATTAAAAATATGGTTTTGGCCCGGTCCAGCTCCTGGAGCTCCGTCAAAGTCATCCGCACATATTCTTTAACCTCTCCCATAACACACCTCCTCTTTCTTCCTTATATTAATTATTCATCCAACGGGGAAACACCTTTTATTTTGCTTTCCTGATGCATTTCAAAACAGCCGGCTGCCCGATCTTTTGCTAAAATTCACAATTCAAGCCTGAAAATTTAAGACCTGGCCCTCTTAAGAATCCTCTCTTGCTCAAATTCACAATTCAAGACCTGACCCCCTTAATACCTCCAAATTCACAATTCAAGACCTGACCCCCACAACGGGTACCGAAAAATAAGGAACCGCCCCACAGGGCGGTTCCTTATTCTTTTCCCCTTGCATCTCCGCTTACATCTCCTGGAGGCGTCCTTTCTCCAGGGCAATATTGAAAAGCTGTTCCTTTTTGTGGCGCGGCGGAGTATAAATCCGGTCCCGGCGGCGCATCACCAGGGCCTCCTCGGGACAGGCGGAGGCGCAGACTCCGCAGCCGATGCAGCGGTCCACGTTGACGGCGAGGTGCTCCCCCTCCTGGCTCCAGGAGAGGGCGTCAACGGGACAGCTCTCCAGGCAGGTGGAGCAGCGGCTGCATTTATCCGGCAGCGGTTCCGGCTGAAAGTTGCTGGGCTGCAGAGCGTTGATCTTTGCCTCGTTGATGGTGCGAAGAACCCCGCAGCAGCAGCGGCAGCAGTGGCAGAGGTAAGCCGGCCGGTTTAGGACATTGTCTATGGTCAGGACCAGGCCCAGTTTTTTGCTGCGCTCCAGGTTTTTTAACAGTTCGCTGACGGTGGCCGGCCGGCCCAAGCCCTGCCGGACCACCCATTTCCCGGCCTCCCCCAGGGCGGTGCAGACATCTTCCACGGGCGCGTCGCAGACCTTCCCCAGGTGGGAAGCCTTGTGACGGCAGGCGCACATGCTCAGGGCCCCGCCGCCGGCCTGGCGGATGATCTCCGAAGCCTTCTCGTAGCTTAGAACGTGGGTTTCCACCGCCGACGAGATCAGGTGCTCGTAGACCAGGGCTCGGAACAGCTTGGTCCCTCCCCCGAAAACCTCCTCCCGAACCCCATTTTCATTGAAGTAGTCTTCGAAAAGGCGGGACAGTTCTTTTAAATCGAGATCGTCGCGGGTGCGCATGAAAGTATACTCGAAAAAGCCGACCACTATGGGAGACAGCAGGTAGAGCCTTTCGCCCTTGCTGGTGTAGTCCACCACCAGGCCCTTGCGAATCATGCTCTCCAGGATGGCCTTCAGTTCGGCGGTCGAGTAGCCTGTAGCCGCAGCTACCTGCTTAAAATTCATGGGCAAGAGGGGAAACCTGCTCCCCAGGCGGGCCTCCGCCTCGGTATACAGGCGACGCAGGATCTTGATCAGGGTCGGCGTCATCGGCGCCCCTACGGGAGCCCTGTTCAGGCGCTCCGCCAGCAACTGATAAACCGTATCCTTGGCTTTCGCCGAGTGACCCATCTCGTTATCTCCTTCACATTTTGCATTTGCATAAAAACGCGCCCATGAAGAAAGGGAGCAACTGGGCTCTGCATTTTTACCTGGCCTTTCTACAGACCGCCGGAACAAGTCTCCGGCGCTTTGCATTTTTCCTGTTGAAAATAAAAACCCCGGCGGCGACTCTGCTTATTGGGGCGCTGTTATTTTAAAATTACATCCTATTCTGACTTTTGTCAACCTTTAAATAAACTGTATAGTGGAGAGGTACTGTTTATCTTTTGCATTTGCTTCGCGAAGCGCTTAAATTTGTATTCACCAAAAACATGAACCGGGGGGACGGGACTTTGGTTCATTCTCATATGAGCCAGAAGGACGGTGGACTTTGGCTCATTCTTGACCCCCGCAAAAGGTATGATCTGTATAGTTGTATTTTCGAATGAGCCAAAAGGTGCATCCCCCAATATCCTGCCTTGAACATTCTTGCCATATATCTTATAATGTCTATTAAATCTATAGTAATAGTTACCAACTTGTCCCGGGCACCTTTGTTTCCATTTTCTCTTTCGGAAAGGAGGATGACCATGCCCATCATTATTCCGGACGATCTGCCGGCCAGCAGCATTCTACAGAGCGAGAATGTTTTCGTAATGCACGAAAAAAGGGCCTTAAGCCAGGATATAAGGCCTTTAAGGATAGCCATCTTTAACATCATGCCGCAGAAGGAGATTACCGAAACCCAGCTGCTGCGCCTGCTGGCAAACACTCCCCTGCAGGTGGAAGTGGTGCTCTTGTATCCGGAAACCCATCGCTGCAAGAATACGTCGCAGGAACACCTGGACACTTTTTACCAGACCTTCTCCAAGGTTCGCCAGGAGAAATTCGATGGGATGATCATCACCGGCGCCCCGGTAGAGCACCTTGCCTTCGAGCAATGGCATTACTGGGATGAATTGAAAGAGATCATGGAATGGACGCGCACCCATGTTTATTCCACTTTCCATATTTGCGTCGGGGCCCAGGCGGGGCTGTACTATCACTACGGCATCCCCAAATATCCTTTGCCGCAAAAGCTTTTTGGGGTATTCCAACACCGGGTCTGCGTGAAAAACAAGCCCTTGCTGCGCGGATTCGACGATATATTCTATGCTCCTCATTCCCGGCATACCCAGGTTCTTAAAAGCGACATTGAAAAAGTGCCCCAACTGGAGATCCTGGCCGAGTCGGAAGAGGCGGGGGTTTACATCGTCAGCAGCCTGGACGGGCGCCAGGTCTTCGTAACCGGCCACTCGGAGTACGATCCCCTCACCTTGAAGCATGAATACCAGCGGGATCTGGCCAAAGGGCTGCCGATCCAGCTGCCGGCCAACTACTTTCCGGGAGACGATCCGTCAAAGCCTCCCGTGGTTTTGTGGCGCAGCCATGGTTTCCTGCTCTTTTCCAACTGGCTGAACTACCATGTCTACCAGGAAACCCCATATGATATCAATGAAATTAAATGATTTTGCAAAAGGAGCCCAGGTTCAGGAGACTTCGAATCGCAAGAGCGTCCGTTTCTGTAATTATTTGTCATCATTGGCCCGACAATCAAATTTTGTGCTCCAATCTGTTATTGAATATGGACTTGAAACATTTTGCGGTTGACATTCGTGACAGAATATTGCTATACTTTCTTAAGGTATAAGCTAATCCTGCCCGTTTTTCGGGGCAGTTGGCTGATCGACCTGCCTGCGCTCCAAGCATCTGGGCCTGACTACGGAAGCGTTCGGGCAGTTGTCTGTTCAAGCTTGCCGGGCGCACTTGGATTTGCGTCTCCTGGAGGAAAGACCCGTTTCCCGGCCGGGCAGCATAGAATTGCAATCTTGCATCTTTACTTTAATGAGACTTTGCTCGTTTTTTTTTTGAATAATTGCGGGAACAGCGGCCAAAATGGCAGACGGGCAAGGTTAAATGATGTATAATAGCACTGATTAGCAAAACTAACGGTTTAGCTTATAGAATTCTTTTATGGCAAGAAGGTGTTTCCTGGGACGGTGTAGAAAAAACATTACCTTATAATCACCGTTCTTTGTTGAATTCTTGCCAGTATCCGGTATGTGATCTCTATTTACAACAAGCTTACTTAAATTAGACCTGTGGGGAGGGGGGAGCTCTGCAAGAGATAGATCTGTATGAAATAATGGGGCGGAATTTGGGTGGTTTTGGCCATAGAATTAGAGCAGTTTTAATAAGGGGGAATTGAGATGATTGCTAGAAAGAAAAAAACAACCATCTTTACGGCGGTTTTCCTCTGCCTGGTCCTGCTCCTGGGAGTCGCCGGCTGCGGTCCCAAGGAATCTGCCGACACTGAAGATGGAAAAACCGTAATTAAAATTGGCACCGTCGGCCCGCTATCCGGGACTGCGGCGGCTTACGGCACCAACGTTTTGCGCGGCATCGAGGTTGCCGTGGATGAAGCCAATGCCTCCGGAGAACTGGGCGACTACGTCCTGAAAATTGTGTCCGAGGACACGGAAGGTGATTGGAGCAAGGCCGCCAATGCTTTCCAAAAATTGGTCGATATCGACAAGGTTAATGTGATCATCGGCGCCGTGTTGAGCTCTGAAACCGCGGCGGGCGGCGATATTATCAAGGACGCCAAGGTTCCCACCATTTCGCCTTCCTCCACGGCGGTGGATTTGACCAAGGGCAACCCGTACCTGTTCCGGAATTGCCTCTCCGACGAAGTCCAGGCCATCCAGCTGGCGGAGTATGCCGTGAAAGAGCTTGGCCTAAGCAAATTTGCAATCTTGTACACCAACAATGACTACGGTAAATCTTTAAAAGACGCTTTCGAAGCCAAAGCCAACGAGCTGGCGGAAGTAGTAGCCGTTGAAGTGTTCATGGATGGGGACGAAAACTTTAAGTCCCAGCTGACCTCGATAAAAGAGAAAAATCCCGATAGCCTCTATATTGCCGGATACTATACAGAGGCGGGCAAAATTGCCCAGCAGGCCAAGGAACTGGGCATGAACGTCCAGCTGCTGGGTGCGGACGGCCTGTGCAATGTTGTCCTGCTGCAGATCGGCGGTGAAGCCGTTGAGGGAGCCTATGCCACCTCCGGATTCTACCCCGATGACCCCACGCCGGCGGTACAAAATTTTGTCAACGCCTACAAGGAAAAGTACAACGAAGATCCGGACATGTTTGCCGCCCAGGCTTACGATGCTACGCGCATAGTAATTGAAGCTATCAAGAGCAAGGGCCCCTCTTCCGAGGAGATCCGCGAGGGTATCGCCGCTACCAAGGACTTCCCCGGCATTACTGGGAAAACCAGCATCGATGAAGAGGGAGATACCATCAAGGATGTTATCATACTGAAGGTGGAAAACGGCAAGTTTATCCGCGCCCGGTAGCAGCGGTAGTTTCGTGATGGTGTTTGCAGGGAGGAGGGCCGACGTCCTCGCCCTCCTCCCTGATTTGTTTAGCGTAAGAGGTGAAGCCATTGTTTGTTCAACAGTTGATGAACGGTCTAATCTTGGGCAGCACCTACGCCCTTATTGCTCTGGGTTATACCATGGTTTACGGAATCATCGAACTAATTAATTTTGCCCACGGCGAGATCTACATGTTTGGTGCTTTTGTGGGGTTGATCCTGGTAACGGTTCTCAAAGTGCCCTTTTTTTTAGCTTTTTTGTTGGCCATGGCCGCGTCCGCTCTCCTGGGCATTACCATCGAATACCTGGCTTACCGGCCCCTGCGCCGTTCTTCCCGGCTGGCGGCGCTGATCAGCGCCATCGGCGCCTCCATATTTTTATCCAACCTGGCCCTTTTGATCATGGGGTCAACACCGTATAACTTTCCCACACCTTTCGAAGCAAAAGTTTACGAGACCCCGTTTTTCATTATTTCCCGGGTGGAAATACTTGTTTTGCTATCATCTCTTTTGTTAATGATTGCGCTAACTTTGATCGTGCAAAAAACAAAAATCGGCAAAGCCATGCGGGCGGTAGCCCAGGACAAGGATACCGCCAGCTTGATGGGCATCAATATCAACAAGATTGTCACCATCACTTTTGCCATCGGTTCGGCCCTGGGAGGAGCGGCGGGAGTTATGGTGGGCATCTATTTCCGCACGGTCACCCCGACCATGGGCTTGATGCCCGGCTTGAAGGGCTTTGTCGCCGCCGTCGTGGGGGGAATTGGCAATATTCCCGGAGCCATGCTGGGAGGAATTCTTTTAGGTATTGCCGAAGTATTGGGGGCCGCCTATATCTCCTCCCAATACCGGGATGCAGTGGCTTTTGCCCTGTTAATTCTGGTGCTCCTTCTTAAACCTTCGGGTTTGCTTGGCAAACCGGTACAAGAAAAAGTATGAGCTTTGCAAGACCATGAGAAGGTGAAATAAACGTTGATCAGTCCGTATTATTTGCAACTCATTATCCTGGTAGGAATCAATACCATCATGGCCCTCAGTCTCAACCTGATTATCGGCTATACCGGCCAGCTGTCCATCGGGCACGCCGCCTTTATGAGCCTGGGCGCCTACTGCTCCGCCCTGCTCACCCTTCATTTTAACCTGCCCTTTATCGTGTCCCTTTTAGGCGGTGCCCTGTTTGCCGCTTTTTTCGGCATACTCATCGGCATCCCCACCTTAAAGCTGAAGGGTGATTACCTGGCTATCGCCACCCTGGGCTTCGGGGAAATCGTTCGAATCGTCTGCCTTAACCTGGAGATCACCGGCGGGGCGGTGGGATTGAGAGGAATTCCCAAAAAGACAACCCTGCTCTGGGTGGTGCTGGCCGTATTGATAACCGCCTTTATCCTTAATCGCATCATCAAGTCCAGGATCGGGAGAGCCCTGATTGCCATCCGCGAAGACGAAACCGCCGCGGATGCCATGGGGATTAATTCCACCTATTACAAAATCCTCTGTTTCGGGGTCGGCGCCTTTTTCGCCGGTCTCGGGGGAGGGCTCTTTGCCCACTACATGCGCTTTCTTCATCCGAAGAGCTTCGATTTCATGAAATCTATCGAGCAATTGTGCATGGTGGTGTTGGGTGGACTGGGCAACATGTGGGGCTCCTTTGTCGGCGCCACCATCCTGACCGTTGTACCGGAGATGCTGCGCTCGGTAGCCGACCTGAGGCTGCTCATCTACGGCGCCGTCCTGATTTTGATGATGCGGGTAAGGCCCCAGGGGATCCTGGGAGAGTCACCTGCAAACGGCGGCTTTAAGAACAATTCATATTCGCAATGGATCCAAACCAGGTTAAAAAAGAGCTTGCGAAAGCGCTCTGGAAGCGATAAAACTTGATTGGAGGAGGAACTGCGTTGTCTCGCCACTCGATCTTAACCGCCACGGGCGTCAGCCACAGCTTTGGCGGCCTGGTGGCCTTGGAAGATATTGATTTCAAGATTTACCAACAAGAGATCGTCGGGCTCATCGGGCCTAACGGAGCCGGAAAAACTACCTTGTTCAATCTCTTTACCGGCCATTACAAGCCCACCGAGGGGGAGATCTATTTCAACAACCAGAGGATCAACGGCTTGAAGCCATACCAGATCACCCCCAAGGGGATTGCCCGGACATTCCAGAACATCCGCCTTTTTAAGCAGATGAGTGTTCTGGACAATGTCTTGATCGGACAGCACTGCCGAACCAGGACCGGGCTGGTGGGGGCCGTCCTTAGAACACCCCGCACCAAAAAAGAAGAAGCCCGGGCCCGGGAGCACGCCATGGAGATGTTGTCCTTCGTCAACCTGGAAGAAAAAAAGGACGAGAAAGCCTCCAACCTCTCCTACGGAGAGCAGCGGCGCCTGGAGATTGCCCGGGCCTTGGCCACGGATCCCCTTCTCCTGCTGTTGGATGAACCGGCCGCCGGGATGAACCCGCACGAGACAATTGAACTCATCAAGCTGGTCAGGCAGATCCGCGACCAGATGAAGATCACCATTTTGTTAATTGAACACGATATGAAAATGGTAATGGGCATTTCAGAGCGGGTAGCCGTTTTAAACTACGGAAAAATGATTGCCGAGGGAACGCCCCAGGAAGTTCAGAACAATGAAGAGGTAATCCGGGCTTATCTCGGTGAAACCGCCTGACCCGGACTTCCAGAAGGAGAGCTAAAGGAACTTGCTTAGAGTAGAAAACGTATCCACCGGCTATGACAATATTCGCGTCTTGCACCAGATCAGCCTCACCGTCGGCGAAGGAGAGATCGTCACCCTAATCGGCTCCAACGGTGTCGGCAAAACCACGACCTTGAAAACCATCTCCGGCTTGCTGAAGCCGACGGAAGGGAAGATCTACTTTAACAACCGGGATATCTCTCAACTCCCGCCCCATGAGATCGTGGAACTGGGCATCTCCCATGTGCCCGAGGGAAGAAATGTCTTCCCCCGCCTGACGGTAAAGGAAAACCTGGAGATGGGCGCCTATACCCGCAAGGACAAAGTGGAAATCAAAAAAGACTATGCCCGGATCATGGAGCTTTTCCCGCAGCTGGCCCAGCGGCAAAAGCAGGTCGCCGGCACTTTAAGCGGCGGGGAACAGCAGATGCTGGCCATCGGCAGGGCCCTCATGTCCCGCCCCCGGCTGCTGCTTCTCGATGAGCCCTCCATGGGGCTGGCGCCGTTGGTGGTTACCAGCATCTTTGAAATTATCAAGGATATTAACCGCCAGGGGACCCCTATTTTACTGGTGGAACAGAACGCCCAGATCGCTCTGCGCACGGCCCATCGCGGATACGTCATGGAAACGGGGCGGATTGTCATGAGCGACTCCGCCAGGGCGCTGCTGCAAAACGACCGGGTCCGCAAGACCTACCTGGGCGAGTGAGTTTTAACCCCTTATTATTCTATGGGGAAATAACGAATCCGTTTCAGCCCCTTATTTTAAATGCTATAGTCCCTCTTCTTGTCAAGAAGGGACAAGCCAGGGCCAGTTTAACACCTTTTTTATGCTATAGTCCCTAATGACCTTATCGCTCCCGGCCTGGAAGCTGCGGCTCCGCCGGGAGTTGTTCATATGCGTGAGAAGCAAGGAAAACATTGACGGTTAAGCCGGCTGCTGATATATTGTTGGCGAAGGAGGTATTGTAATGCACACCGTCCTTGCCCTGATCATCGGCCTGATCTTTCTGGCCTGCGGCCTGCTGCTAAAATACCTGGGCGCCAGCGGTAAAAGCCTTAACCCGGTAGCCGGCTACCGGACCGCCCGTTCGATGAAGAGCCCGGAAGCCTGGATGGCGGCCAACCGCTACGCAGCAAAAGCTTTCTCCCTGGCCGGGGTGATTGTCCTGGCCGCCGGAGCGATTCTCTGGTGGAAACCGCTGCCGCAATTCTTTAACGAGTACATCATTGTGGGCCTCTGCATTATCGCCCCGGTGATCATAATACTGGCCACGGAATCCTACCTGAAGCAGCATTTTAACGACGACGGAACTCCCAAAGGAATCTCTCCGGGCGTAACGGGGAGGCCGGCCCCCGATGATGGCGCGGAAGCAAAGCCCGCCGGGAAGCTCCCCTACTCTTGGCTGGAATACCTGCTGGAACTGCTCGCTGCGGGCGGACTCATCTTTAGTGCCGTTATGCTGGCCCGTTACTGGCCCCAGCTGCCCGCTTTAATCCCCCGGCACTTCGACTTCCGGGGCACGGTGGACGCCTGGGGCGGCAAGGGGTCCCTTGTAGCCCTTCTTATCACCAACTTCCTGCTTTATCTCTTCCTGACCCTGTCGCGGATATTCCTGCCGGTCTATGCCGCAAAAAGCACTGCGCCGCGCCCCCTGGCGCTGGGCATGGAGTTGTTGACCTGGCTGAAAGCCTGTACCGTAGGAGCCTTCTCCTACGTGACCTGGAGGACGGTGGAGATTGCCCTGGACCGGGCCGCCTCCCTCTCCCCCCTTTTCCTGCCCCTGTTTATGATCGCCTCCCTGGTGATCATCGCCGTCTACTGCTTCTTGATTGTCCGGGCCCAGAATAAGGGCCAGGCGGCATAAAAATCGGAAAAAGCAGGGTTGCCCAAAAGGCGCCCCTCGGCCCTGGTAATTGGCAGGTTTTCCCTCCCGAGAAAGCGAATATTTTGGCCGCTATACCAGCGCAAGACAGAGCGGGCCGGGCCCCGTTTCCCGGCGATGTCTCAAGAATTTTGCCGGGAACAAATGGCGGTTTCCTTTGGTCATATATACAAGAGCGGGTTCTCCCGCCGTTTCCCCCCGGTTTTGGGAAACATATGGCGGCTTCCCCCGCTCATATGTGCCAGGCACGGGGGCAAAAATCCAGGGAGGGCGGCAATGAAAGTTATCGCGGCTTTGCTTATAAGCTTACTCTTGCTGCTCCTGCCCGGCTGCTCGGGGGAGCCGGGCAGCGGGAATTCTTTGACGACCGAGGATTACCAACTGGAGGCAGTAAGCCAAGATCTGGTCAGCGCCAACAACGGTTTCGCCTTCGCCGTCTTCAAAACCCTCAACGAGGAGGAAAAACAGGAGAATCTGTTCATCTCCCCCTTCAGCATCGCCACGGCCCTTACCATGACCTACAACGGGGCCCGGGGCACCACCCGGGAGGCCATGGCCCGCACCCTGGGCTACGATAGCCTGGAACTGGAGGCAATCAACAAGAGCTACTTGAACTTGCTCTCCTACCTGGGCGGCGCCGATCCCAAGATCCGTCTCAATATCGCCAATTCCCTGTGGATCAGGGAAGGGGCCCCCATAAAAGAAGATTTTATTGACCGGAACCAGGAGTATTTCCAGGCCCAAGTGGAGGCCCTGGATTTTTCAAAAGCAGCCGCCGTGGAACAAATAAACAACTGGATCTCCCAGGCCACCCAAGGGAAAATCCAGCGGATGCTGGAACCCCCCATTCCCCCCGATGTGGTTTTGTACCTCATCAACGCCATTTACTTTAAAGGCCAGTGGGCAGGCCCCTTTGACCCGGAGCGGACCTTTGACGCCGACTTTACTACAGGCAGCGGTGAAAAAGCAACGGTAAAGATGATGACCAGGCGGGGAAAAGCAGGCTACCTGGAAGCGGAGGGCTATAAAGCGGCAAAGCTCCCTTATGGCGGCGGCAAAATGGCCATGTACTGCCTGCTGCCCGACGAAGGAACGGAGATCAACGAATTGGCCGCCCAACTGGACGCCCAGGAATGGGATAAAATCAGGCGGGAAATCGCCGAGATGGAAGACGTGCTCCTCCAGATGCCGCGGTTTAAAGTGGAGTACGGCATCAAAAATTTAAATGACGCTCTCAAAGCCCTGGGCATGGAAGAAGCCTTTGGCGGCACGGCAGACTTCTCGGGAATGGGAGAAGGGCTTTATATCAGCCGGGTTTTGCACAAGGCTGTAATCGAGGTAAACGAGGAAGGGAGCGAGGCCGCCGGGGCCACCGTGGTGGAGATGAGGGAAACCGCCGCCTTGGAACCCGCCCGTTTTATTGCCGACCGCCCCTTCCTCTTCATCATTGCCGAAGAAGAGACGGGGTCCATCCTCTTCATGGGGAAGCTTTTTGAGCTATGACGGCAAAGCCCTGCCCCCGCCCCTCCCTCCGGGCAGCCGGCGGGAAATGAGGGCGGCATGCATAAAAGGAAACCGCCGGCGGGAGCTTTGCAAGGTCTGGCCAAAAACGCCGCCCCGGGCCCAAGAATAAGCCCGGGGCGGCGCCGCTTAAAAATTCCGGATCCACCGGCAGATGCCGGCTACAAGCCGGAGATTTCCGAAACATTAGGGAAGTTCAAGGCCTGCTCCTCCAGGCGGCGCGCCGCGGTCCGGGCCAGCATGTCCAGCCGCTCCACCGTCCCGGCCAGATCCTCTTCCGTGGTACGGGGGTTGATGGTGCAAAAACGCAGCACCGTCCGGCCGCGCAGCTCCGTAGAGCTCACCATGGCATAGCCGTCGTTGATCACTTCATCTATAAGCATCCGGTTGATGGCGTTCACCTCCGCCGGGGATTTCCCCGGGGGAAGGTAGCGGGCCGTGACGATGCCCAGCTGGGCGGGGGTAACCACTTCCCAGTGGGGAAGGGCGGAAAGCAGCGCCTCCACCTTCCCGGCCAGCTCCAGACCCCGCTCCACGGCGCTCCGGAACTGCTCCAGGCCGAAATACTTGATGGACATCCAGAGCTTCAGGGCGCGGAAGCCCCGGGTGAGCTGGATGCCATAGTCACAGAAGTTAACCTCCTCGTCCGCCCGATAGACATCCTTTAAATATTCCGGCCGGACCCGGAAGGTTTCTTTCAGCCGGCGCCCCTCCCGGACCAGCACACAGCCCATTTCAAAGGGCTGGAAGAGCCACTTGTGGGGATCCAGGACCAGGGAATCCACCGCCTCCAAGCCCTGCAGCAGCTCCGCCCCCCGGCGGGTAATCACCGCCGCGGCGCCGTAAGCGCCGTCCACGTGCAGCCAGAGGCCTTCCTTCCGGCAGAATTCTACCAGTTCCGGCAGGGGATCGATGGCTCCGGTATTGGTGGTCCCGGCATTGGCCACCACACAGAAAGGCACCCGGCCGCCGTTCCGGTCCAGCACCACGGCCCGGCGCAGCTCGGGCATGGAGAGGCGGTACTGATCGTCCGTAGGCAGCTTGCGCAGCTGGGAGGGTTCGAAGCCCAGCAGGCGGGCGCCCCGCTCCACGGAGGAGTGGGTCTGGTCCGAACAGTAGAGGACCGCCTCCTTTATTCTATGGCCCAGCATCACCTGGCGAGCCACCGCCAAAGCCGTCAGGTTGGCCACGGAGCCGCCGCTAACAAAGAGGCCGGCGGTGGAAGAGGGCAGCCCGCACAACTGCCTCAGCCAGTCGATGGTAACCAACTCCACTTCCGAGGGCCCGGAAGACTCCAGCCAGGTCCCGGTAAACACATTGAAACCGGCGGCCACCATGTCGGCCATGGCGCTGACAAAGTTGCTGGGGCTGGGAACAAAGGCAAAAAAGCGGGGATGGTCGGAATGGATCATATTGCCCAGTATATCTTCCTGCAACTGGTCCAGGAGCCGGTCCATGGGGACCCCCTTCTCCGGGACCGCTTCCCGCAGGCATTTTTCCAGGGCCGCCCGGTCCTTTTTCCTGGCTACCGGCTTCTGGGACAGCCGGTCAAAATGGTCCACCACCAGGTCCACCAGGCGATAACCCAGCTCCTGCATCTCTTCCCGGGTCAGTTGCAGCATCTTATCTTTCAATTCACTCACCTCAAGTCCCCCCCACCGCAAAAAATCGAAAGCGCCCATCAAGCGGCTGCCGCCAGGAGGGCTCCCTCATTTTACCTGCTTTAATGAAGCCATAAGCAATTATACAACAGAAATCAGGAAAGTAAAATTATTTTTTTACCCCTTTTTCATCTCGATTCGCTCTTTTTCCTTTTAGGCTTTACGGGAGGCGGCAAATCGTGTTTAATAGGGAAAGAGAAAGATGTGAAGGGAGCCTGCATATGCGCTATCGGAGTACCAGGAACGAGTCGGAACCGGTCTCACCGGCGGAGGCCATAGTCATGGGCATCGCCCCCGGGGGCGGGCTGTTTGTCCCCGCCGAGCCCCTGATCCCTTTTAGCCCGGAGCAGCAGGAGCGGCTCCGGGAGGGTTCCTACCAGGAGCGGGCCGCCCTGGTTCTGGAACCCTTCCTCAGCGACTTTAGCCGGGAAGAGATCGACGACTGCCTGCGGCAGGCATACCGCCGGGACCGCTTCGACCACCCGGCTATCGCCCCCCTACGCCGGGTCTCCCCCGACCTCTGGTTCCTGGAGCTGTGGCACGGCCCCACCGCCGCCTTTAAAGATATGGCCCTGCAGTTGCTGCCGCACCTCCTGAGCAGGGCCGCCCGGAAATGCGGAGAGGATTTGGAGATAGTAATCCTGACGGCGACCTCGGGGGATACGGGCAAAGCGGCTCTGGAGGGGTTCAAGGATGTTCCCGGCACCCGGATCATTGTCTTCTACCCGGCGAAAGGGGTCAGCGAGATCCAGAAGCGGCAGATGATTACCCAGGAAGGCGACAACGTTCACGTCATCGCCGTCCAGGGCAACTTCGACGACGCCCAGAGCGGGGTTAAGGCCATCTTCAACGACGGCACCTTAAAGATAACCCTGGCCGGGCTGGGATACACCCTCTCCTCGGCCAACTCCATCAACTGGGGACGCTTAGCCCCCCAGATCGTCTACTACCATTCCGCCTACCAGGAACTCCGGGCCCAAGGTGCCCTGGAAGAGGGAGAAAAGCTGAACTTCGTGGTGCCCACGGGCAACTTCGGCAACATCCTGGCCGGCTACTACGCCTACCGCCAGGGGCTGCCCCTGGGCCGGCTGATCTGCGCCTCCAACCGGAACCACGTGCTCACCGACTTTTTCAAAACCGGTGTTTACGACCGGAGAAGGCCTTTTTACCGGACCAGTTCTCCCTCCATGGATATCCTGATCTCCAGCAACCTGGAGCGGCTCCTCTTCGAGCTCTCCGGCCGGCAGCCCAAAAAGGTGCAGCGCTGGATGGAGCAGCTGGCCCGGGAGGGGCGCTATCGGATCGATCTTAAAACCGCCGCGGCCATACGCAAGCTGTTCTGGGGCGGCTTCGCCGACGAGGAGAAGACGGCGGCGGCCATCCGCGACACCTACCGGGATTACGGCTACCTGGTGGACCCCCACACCGCCGTGGGGAAGGCGGTCCTGGACCAGTACCGGGAGGCTACAGGAGACTGCCGCAAGGCGGTAATCCTCTCCACCGCCAGCCCCTTTAAATTCAACGGGAGCGTCTGCCGGGCCCTCTTCGGCGCCGACGCCGTGAGGGGCAAGTCGGAATTTGAACTGCTGGAATTCCTGTCCCGGGAGACGGGACTCCCCATACCGGAGGGGCTGAACCAGCTGGATAAAAAACCGGTCCGGCACCGGTTGACGGCCGCCGACGGGGAGATGATGAAAAAGATGCTCCTCATGCTGCTGTCGTTCCGCCCCTAAGCAAGTCCGTCAATCAGGAATAGAACCGGCGAAGCAAGCCGGAAAGGCTGTTTGGATTTAGGCAACAGCGGGGCAAGAAAGCCCTCTCCAGCAGCAGGGATGATGCTGCCTGGAACCGCCTGGAAAGGAGGCGCCGTGCCTTTAAGCAAGAGCGCTGCCGTCCAGCAAGGCCGCCGGGCGCCCCTTAACCGCGGCGGGCTTTTTTGCGCTTAATCCGCCGGGGCTGCAGCAGCTTGGTTTCCACCTGAGCGGGGGTAAAAGGCCCCCCGTGAGCGGGCAGTATAAGCTTGGGTTTGAGCTTGAGCACCAGCCGGATGCTCCGCTCCAGCTGCTTGACATCCGAGGCAAACAGGGGGTAGAAAGGCCGGCGGCGGCGGAAAAGCATGCCCCCCATCAACAGGTCCCCCACGATGGCTTCGCCGGTCTGCAAGAACACCGTCACCGACCCGGGAGTATGACCGGGGGTGGCCACCACCTTCCCCTTGATGCCGAAAGGCTTAAGGTCCAGCTCCTTGTTGATCACCAGGTCCGGCTTGATTTCCGAGCTTCCTTTTTTTCTCTTTTTGCCGATGAAAGCCTTCACCAGGCGCCCCAGGGGGCGCACCGGGTTAAGGTGCAGTTCTTCCTCCTGCTCCAGGGCAGGTGCTTCGTCTTTATGAACGGCCAGCTTGGCCCCGCCGGCCTTGAGTATATCTTCCAGCGCTCCGGAATGATCGAGATGAGCATGAGTCAGGACTACCAGGGAAATCTGTTCCGGGCTTATCCCTTCCTGGGACAACTTCTTCAAAAGCTTTTTCCCGCTCCCGGGCGGGCCGGAATCCACCAGGATGTGTCCGTTTTTCCCCCGGATTAAATAAGCGGTTGACCTGCCCAGGGAGATGGGAAGCACCGCCGGATTCTTAATATTCACCGCCATACCTCCAAAACTATGGGATTATATTAGCCGGCTTAATACCGGCAGTATTTACTAATTCAACCCCGCTGGAGTTTTACCTGCTTAAATTGGCCGCCTCCCGAGAGAAGCCCGGGCAAAAACCTTATGGCGGCACAATATGGGCATCCTTGCCGCCGGGATTATAGGCCGCCTCCCAAGGAAAAACGGCCTTAAACATTAAAGCGGATATGGATGATATCCCCGTCCTGGACGATATAATCCTTCCCCTCCAGGCGCATCAGGCCCGCTTCCTTCACCTTCAAGGGGGTTCCCAGGCGCTCCAGGTCATGGAAGGGGAAAACCTCGGCCCGGATAAAGCCGCGCTCCATATCCGAATGGATCTTGCCCGCCGCCTTGCGAACGGGGGTGCCCTGGGAGACGGTCCAGGCCCTGACCTCGTCCTCCCCGACGGTAAAGAAAGAGATCAGGCCCAGGCATTGATAAGCTTTCCGGGCCAGGCGGTCGATCCCCCGTTCTGTCAAGCCGTAGTCGGCCATAAAGGCGGCCTGTTCCTCCGGGGGTAGCAGGCTAATCTCCCTCTCGATCCGGGCGCAGATTTCCAAAAGGGGGATCTGCTGCTCCCGGGCATAGGCGATGGCCCGGTCCCGGCCCGGGTACTCCTCTCCCCCCAAAAACTCTTCGCCCACATTCAGGACCGCGAGCCAGGGCTTGTCGCTCAAAAAACTCTGTCCGGCCAGGAGGGCCGCCTCCTCATCCGAGAAGCCCAGGCTGCCAGGGGATTTTTCCTCTTCCAGCCCCTCCAGGATCCGTTCCAGGAGGGCAATCTGCCGGGCTGTCTCCCCCTTAATCTTGCGGGCCTCCCGGAGGCGGGTCAACCGCTTCTCCACGAAATCCATATCCGCCAGCAGCAGCTCGTTGCGAAATTCCACCAGGTCCCGGTACGGATCCGGCTCCCCCAGGGCGGCTTCCACTTCCTCCTCCCGGAAGGCCCGCACTACCTGCACCAGCAGATCGGAGCTGCGCACCTCCTCCAGCATGCGGGCGGCAAAGGCGGCGGAAGCCTCGGCGGAGACGCCGGGAATATCTTTGAATTGAATCTGGGCGGGCACCGACCGGCGGGGCTTGTACAGATCCGCCAGAAAGTCCAATCTTTTGTCGGGGACAACGGCGCTGCCCAGGTGCACCTCGGCAGCGCCGGGCATATCTTCATGCCCGGAGCCGGTAAGGAGATTAAAGAGGGTAGTCTTGCCCGATTGTGGGAAGCCAACCAGACCGATCTTCATCCATCAACACCTGTCCAAGGGATTACTCCTGCTTTGAAGATCTTAACATATTTTGTGTCTAAGCTGAAGGTGCATTTGCCGGACACCCGCTAATCCAGGAGGGCCTCCCCCGAAGACGTCCCCAGCCGGGTCACCAGGGCGGAACCCACGGCAAACACAAAAAGGGCGATCCCCAGGAGCGTCCCCAGCACCGGAAGAAGGCCCACTAAGCCCACTACCAAGACCCCTGCGGCGATGTGAGCCAGCGGCGGCCAGTGGAGCCCCATGGCCCGGGCCAGTCTCTCCCCCAGCCAGAGGGCGATGCCGGTAAAGCCCAGAAACCAGGCCGCAGCCAGGAGTAGGAGAGCGACGGGGATCAGGGGTATGCCGATGATGGTCAGCAACAGGATCAAAAGGACCGGCAAAATAAGGAGCGCCGCCAGGATCCCCGCCAGGGCGGCGGCACCCGTTTTGGTCTCCAGGGCCCGGGCTGCCGTCTCCACCTGCCGGGGGAAGAGAGCATAAACCAGGGCGGAGAGGGCAAAGAAGAATGCGATGCGCACAATGCGGTAAGCCGTGGCGCCCCTCCAGCCGGACCAGTAGAAGCCCATGCGGGGCAGAAAGCGGGGAAGATCCGCCAGCCCCTCCAGCAGGTTGGGCCCTACCGGCAGGTCCATGAATTTATCCAGGCCCCAGGGAAAATAGCCCTTCGACCGGAAAAGGGTGTCAATCTCTTCCTCGGAGAGTTCCTCCTCCACGCGGATGGAGCCCGCTTCCGCCCCTTCGCCCTGCCTGACCAGGCCGCGCTCGACAGCCACTTCTCCCTCCACCCGGGCGCCCTTTTTTAATTCCACTATTCCCCGGGTCACGTTGACATCTCCGCCCACGGTGCCGGCGATGATCACCCGCTTGCCTTCGCTGAAGACGCTGCCCTCCACGGTCCCGTTTATGATTACCTCACCCAGGGAAGAGTTGACATCTCCGCCCACGGTGCCGTCTATCCTGATGGAACCCAGATCTCCCCGGACATCGCCCGTCACCAGGCCCTCTACCCGGATCTCCCCCATGTCGGCCCGCAGATCGCCCCTGACGGTGCCGGAAATCTCCGCCCTGCCCATCCGGACCCGGGCATCTCCGTTCACCTCTCCCCGCACCGTCAACTGGCCCATGGAGCTGGTGACGCTGCCGTTAACCACGCCGTCAACGACGATCTCCCCCGCCGGCACCCGGACATCGCCGTTCACCGTTGTCCCCCGGGGGATCTCCAGGTACCCGGCTCCCTTGTAGATGCCGCGCCAGCTCACCTCTTCCCGGGCGTCGACAGGAAGAGCCGCCAGCACCAGGAGGAGCAGGAACCAGATCATCCTCTTTCCCATGCCTTTACCTCTCCCCTCGCTTTTGATCCCCTAGGCTATCCTTATTGTTTCCCCAAAGATGTCCATAACCCTTTTGGGCCGAGCACAAAAATTGGTTTCGGTCCGCGCCCGGCATAGAAAATAATATTAACGGCCGCCCAAAAGTATACGCCCCGAAAAAAAGAGGATCTCTTTTTATAAGAGATCCTGTCAAGTTTCATCATAAGCTGGGGGAAAGCCCAGGGCAAGCGGGTTTTCCCTAAAAGGGGTTTAGAGATCGATCTCCTTCTTTTCCCCCTCCTCTTCCATCTCTTCCACTTCCACCGCCGTCAGGGAAGCGGGGCACGGGACGCAGAGGACGTCACAGGGGAAGAGCTGGTTGGGATCGGGAATCTGCGGGTTGGCATTAATCAGCTCCTGCAGGGAAACCCCGAACCGCTGCGCTATGGTAAACATGCTGTCGCCGGGAGCCACGGTGTACTGGCCTTGGAAGCCCGGCGGGCAGCCGGCGGGAACCCGGCCCGGCTGCGGGCAGGGGACGCAGAGCACGTCGCACGGGAAAAGTTCGTCCGGATTGGTGATCTGCGGGTTGGCGTTAATCAGCGCCTGCAAAGAAACCCCAAACCGCTGCGCTATAGCAGACATGGTATCTCCCGCCTCCACGGTATAGCGGCCCTGGAAGCCCTGGGGACAGCTGGTAGGAACCCGGCCTTCCAGGAGCGGCTCTCGGAAGCAGGGAGAAACCTTCACCGGTACGCAGGGGACGCAGAGCACGTCGCAGGGGTTGAGCTTTTTCGGATCATGAATGTGCGGGTTGGCCTTGATCAAGTCCTGCACGCTTACCCCGAAAAGCTGGGCAATGCTGAAAATGCTGTCGCCGGGACGCACCGTATACTGGGCCTCAAAACCCTTGGGGCAGTCCTTGGGGTCCCGGCCCCGCTGCGGGCAGGGAACGCAAAGGACGTCGCACGGCTGGAGCTTTTTCGGATCATGAATGTGCGGGTTGGCCTTAATCAGCGCCTGCGGGGAGACCCCGCACTGCTGGGCGATGCTGAAGATGCTGTCACCGGCCTGCACCGTGTAGCGCCCCCCGAAACCCTTGGGGCAGTCTTTAGGGACCCGACCGCCTTCTTCAGGCACCGGAAAGCAGGGGGATACCCTCACCGGCACGCAGGGAACGCAGAGCACGTCGCAGGGGTTGATCTGATTCGGGTCCGTAATGTGCGGGTTGGCGTTGATCAGCGCCTGCAAGCTCACCCCGAAAAGCTGGGCGATGCTGAACATGCTGTCGCCGGGACGCACCGTATACTGGGCCTGGAAGCCCGGCGGGCAACTGGTGGGCACCCGGCCCGGCTGCGGGCAGGGGACGCAGAGCACATCGCAGGGGAAGAGCTGGTTCGGGTCGGTAATGTGCGGGTTGGCGTTGATCAGCGCCTGCAGAGAGACCCCGCACTGCTGAGCGATGCTGAACATGCTGTCGCCCGACTGCACCGTGTAACGGCCGCCAAAGCCCGGCGGACAGCTGGCGGGAACCCGGCCGGCCGGCGGTCCCCCGGGAACGCAGAGGACATCCCCAGGGAAGAGGACGTTGGGATCGGGTATCTGCGGGTTGGCATTGATCAGCGCCTGCAGGGAAACTCCGAACCGCTGCGCAATAAAGAACATCGTATCGCCGGGCTGAACCGTGTAGCGCCCTTGAAAACCAGGCGGGCAGCTGGCGGGAACCCGGCCGCCAGGCGGAGCCCCAGCCCCGGGAACACAGAGCACGTCGCCCGGGAAGAGAACGCTGGGATCGGGTATCTGCGGGTTGGCATTGATCAGCGCCTGCAGGGAGACCCCGAACCGCTGCGCAATAAAGAACATCGTATCGCCGGACTGAACCGTGTAGCGCCCTTGAAAGCCCGGCGGGCAGCTGGCGGGAACCCGGCCGATCCCCCTGGCCGCGAACTGGCCGGAGTCGGCTTGCAGCGACCGCTGTTTATAACCGCCACAGGAACCGAAAGCCCTGGGATTTTTCCCGGTTTTACCTCTTCTATACAACAGTATTCACTCCTTTCCTTACCGGCATCAATGCACTAAGCTGGAAAAATAATTTTTTCTCCGGCTTCACTACATTATATGCAGGGATAAAGTAACGGTTAATGAACCTGGGATATAAAAAAAACCGGGGTCCGGTCATTATCGGTACGGCAAATTTGGCCGGTCACGGGCGCCCGGCCGCCACCCGGCCCGGGAACGTTTTCACCGCCCGGCCTTGCCGGACGGTTGACGAAGCCGGGGCATAAAAAAAGCCACCGTCAGAGGTGGCGTCAAGTCCAATCTTCGCCTGTTCAAGCAAGGTGCTGCCGCAAGAAATCTCCCTGCAGGCGGGAAACATAATCGAAGACGTCGCCGGTATAGACATCGAAATGCCCCACGGGAAGAGAAACGTACTTGACCTTCTTGATCTTGCGGGCGGTTCGCTCCACCGCCTCCACCGGGATAAGAGAGTCGTTCTCTGCTGCGACGATGAGGACGGGGCAATTAATCCTGGCCGCTGCCGCCCCGGGGCGGTAAAAGGGTATGCGCCAGAGGATCCGGGCCGGGCAGCGGTTTTCCCAGCCGGCACCCTCCGCGGGGAGAAGGGAGAGGTAGCCCGGCTTCGATTCTGGGGTATTCATGACGGCAAAGGTATCGGGATCCGCCACTACCGGCACGCAGTAGGGCCGGCGAAAAGTGGCCGCTCTAAGCAGATCCCGCAGCCCGTGCCAAAATCCTTGAAGGACATATTTCAGGCCGGCTTTCCTGGCCACGGCGAGGCCGTCCACAAAGGGAACCTGGGCCACCAGCGCGGAAATTCCCGGCGTTTTCGCCGCCACGGCCAGGACATGCCCCCCGCTGAAGGAGGTTCCCCAGAGAGCTATTTTTTCCGTGTTGAGTCCGGCCAGGCGGCGCACGTGCGCCAGGGCCGCCTTCCAATCCTGGACCTGGCGCCCGGGATTAACCAGGTTGCGCGGTTCGCCCCCGCTGGCGCCGAAATTCCGGTAGTCAAACATGTATACGGCCAGTCCCTGGCCGGTAAAGCGCTCGGCAAAAGCCGGCAGGCCAAAATCGCACTGGGCGGCAAAACCGTGGGCCATGATTACCACCGGGGGCTTGTGGACCCCTTCGGGCAGGTAAAGCCTCCCGGCGCAGCGGGTCCCTTCGCTAAAAAAATCCGAATCCACCCTGATCATGTAATTAAATACCTCCTGCCGGTGCCCTCCCTTTAAATTTTAGCCTCCTGGAAAAAGGCACCGGGCTGCTAGCGGACCAGGACGGCCAGGAATTTAAGACCCGTCCAGCAAAAATAGGCGGCCAAAGCCAAAAGAAAGAAACCCAAAACTAGGATAATCCCATTGTAGATCCGGTCGCTGAAAAAATTTTTCCCCGTTACCAGGGCCAGGGCCACCAGGGAAAACCAGACCAGATCCGAGAGGATGTGCCCGCCGAAAAAAGCCAGGATGCCGCCGGCCCCGTGAGGCTGAGAAAGGGCCACGTAGCCTGCTCCCACGGTGACCCACCAGATAAACCAGTACGGGTTGGAGACAGTGGTCAAGGCGCCGGCCCACACGGGATTCCGGCTGCGCTCCGCTCCCTCCCCTTCTCCCCTCAGGGAAAGAGTCCCCTTCCAGCCCCCCTTCACCATGCCGTAGCCCATCCAGGCCAGGAAGGCTCCTCCCACCAGGCCGATAACACCGGCCACCACGCCCTCTCCTTCAAGAAAACGGCCGGCTCCGGCAACCAGCAGTCCCAGCATTATCGCCTCCATGATTCCATGGCCCAGGGTAACCAGGGGGCCGGCCCGGAAGCCTCTTTTCAGGGCCTGCTCAATAATGACGGCAGTAACCGGCCCGGGCATCATTGACCCGGAGAGGCCCACGACAAAGGCCGTGGAAAAAATAACCGCTACCTTCATCTCCCAATCCACCTCGATTAATTCCGTACCGGAAAAGGCCGCTATGGTACAGATAACTACTATAATTCTATCTTGGCCACCCGGTTCCTTTAAGCAAATTCAATTTTAGCCGGTTCAATTATAAAGCCATTATCTGTGCTGCTCCCCGGGCTGGAAAAGGACCATTGGGATACCTATTGCTACTATATTATGCGGGAAAGAAATATCCTCCCACCGGAAACAGGCCAAATTCTTTACTAAGGGGAATAGGGATGGACAGGGGCACGAAGGAAACAGCAGTGCTGCCGCCCGGCGTCAAAAGTACTCCTGA
>ERZ773359.276-NODE-276-length-70452-cov-7.591531_pt1 | contig 70452 bp, 57 predicted proteins | sample MGYA00374955_ERZ773359 | MGnify/ENA primary metagenome ERZ773359 (study PRJEB29098, sample SAMN04486028) | biogas fermenter metagenome | study: EMG produced TPA metagenomics assembly of the Biogas fermentation microbial communities from Germany - Plant 4 DNA1... | reverse complement strand
TAGGGGAGTTAACCATGTAATTATTCTCCCATATATAATATATCATCCATACAGGTCTAAATTCTGTAGAATAGCGATGTCGAAGGGCTACTAAAAATTGCCTTTCTTATCATTTTAATATTCTCTTTGGCGCTATTATAGCCCCTATCAATGCACTCCATTAGTTTTCGTGAATCTCTGATTGCAACATCGTAGATTCCAGGTCTTAGTATATAATCAGCGCCATAGCTCTTAAAAGAGGTTATCTGGTATGCCATGATATCCAAGGCCTGACTGCCAATTTCAATTATATTATCAACATCACTCCTAAGTTGTCCATTATACCCTAAATCCACACCAACTATCCTTCTTGCCCCCATCTTTCTAAGGACATCGATAGGAAGATTATTGGTTACCCCACCATCCACCAGGCGTTTTCCGTCTATAATAATGGGCTTAAAAACTACGGGAATAGCAATACTAGCCCTGATTGCTTTATAGAGATCCATATCGTATATATATACGGTATCATCGTCAGCCGGAATATCTATCCGCCTGTTGAGGAAAATAACAGAATCAGCTTTATTTATATCAACAGCCGTTATAGCCAGCGGCATTTTTATATCACTCATCTTAATACCGCCTGTTATTTTTTTCAGATACTTTTCTATAGCCTTACCCTTTACTAAACCATCAACACAGGGCTCCATACCCATAATCCATTGTCCAAATCCCAGAGCCATTCCTGAAAAATTTGGATCTATATATTTAGGCTGGAGATCAACGGCTATTTCCACCAATTCCTGGGTTGAGTAACCATAAGCGTAGAGACCTGCAACTATACTACCAGCGCTGGTACCGGCTATCCAAGAGGGCACCATACCTTCTTCTTCTAAGGCCTTTAAAACCCCTATGTGTGCAACCCCTCTTATACCACCACCCGATAAAGCCAGTCCAAATCTCATATTACCACCATCCAATTTCTTACAACATAGCGATAGGAAATATTTATATATAATATGTGCTATACTGCTAATAGGTGATAATAAAAGGACCTCCCCACTATCAACACTGTGGGGAGGTCCTAGATCCTCTATTTTTCAAAAGAATATTCTTCCAAAAGTCGATTCTTCAAGTTATATAGCTCAACGGACAGGTCTACTTTGTATACATGGGGTTTTGTCAATCGTTTGTATTCTGCCCATAACGTGCTCATCTCTTTTTTTGCATACTTCTGAATGTCCATAAGGGATGGCAACTCATAAACCCGCTTCCCTTTTCTGTATATCGGCACTAATAACTGCCTGGCCTTAAAATTCGTTAAGGTCATCCGTTTCCATGTATCAACAGGATCGAAGATAGTTAGGGGCTTGGTTTCATCTATGGTTTCATGATCCAGCGTTATTAAGTCAGCAATTGCCTTATGGGTTTCTTTATCATAAAGGCGAAAAACCTTTTTATATCCCGGGTTGGTTATCTTAAATGCATTCTCGGAGATTTTTATTTTGGGAACCAATTCACCATTTACTTCTTCTGCCACTAGCTTGTACACGCCACCTAGGGCAGGACAATTTTTGCTCGTTATCATGGCAGTTCCCACACCCCAAACATCAATCGCTGCCCCTTGGGCTTTTAGATCCCAAATAACATCTTCATCCAAATCGCTTGAGGCTACTATCTTTGCATTAGGAAAACCCGCTTCATTGAGCATCTTTCTTGCTTCCTTGCTTAAATAAGCCAGATCCCCTGAATCCAGACGAATACCTACTGGTTCGAGGCCTTTTTCTCGCATTTCTTTGAACACCGTTATGGCGTTAGGAACACCGCTTCTCAAGGTATCATAGGTATCCACCAGTAGCAAACAGCTATTGGGAAAAGCATCGGCATATGCCCTAAAGGCATCCAGTTCAGTAGGGAAGCTCATTATCCAGCTATGGGCATGGGTGCCTTGAACAGGGATACCGAACTTCTTACCCGCTAATACATTGGAAGTAGCATCACAACCTCCGATTATGGCGGCCCTAGCCCCATATATCCCCGCATCCGGTCCCTGCGCCCGCCTTAATCCAAATTCCAATACGCTGTCGCCTTGTGCAGCCTGAACTACTCGACTAGCCTTTGTAGCAATCAAAGTCTGATGGTTTACAATATTGAGCAGAGCTGTCTCTATTAGCTGTGCTTCAAATATTGGCGCCTTAACACGGATAAGGGGCTCGTTTGGGAATACAACAGTACCTTCTGGAATGGCATCGATATCACCTGTAAACCTAATATTCTCTAGTCTTTTCAGAAAGTCCTCATTGAACAACCCCAAATCTCGGAGATATTCTATATCATCTTCAGAGAAATGCAGGTTTTCTATATATTCTATAGCTTGTTCCAATCCAGCAGCAACAGCATAGGCGCTATCTCCTGAATTTCTCCTGAAAAATAAATCAAAAACCACGACTTCATCGGATTTCCCTGCTATATCATAGCCATACATCATGGTCAACTGATAAAGGTCTGTCAACATTGTTAAGTTTCTCACATTTATCGCCTCTAGAAAAATTATTTCTGTATTGTTAATATTATACTACCTAATCTAAGATAATGCCATAGATTTTCATAAAACGACAATATTAAATAGAGACAAATAAGGTTAATACCTTGTATTGTCCCTATACCATTTTACTTATTAAACTACAAATCTAATGTCAACTTCACCGTTCAGTATTGTTATTACATACAGGCAATTACCCTGAAGCTCACACACATAAATCACACCGCGGTTTTCCCGTATCTCCCGTCCCCCATACTTCGTCAAGGCTATAAGCCTGCTTCTCTTTACGTTCTCGATAATGGAATATTTAGCGTTTTGATAGCTGACCCTCTTTATCCGTTGCCGGTATCTGGTTATCGCATGATCAGTTACATATATGTAATTCCCGTGTAGAAAATTTCTCTTATGTTGTTTAGTTCTTTGCCTACCATCTCCTCTTGGTCTTATACTCCTTTTTTTCATCCAGCCTCCCCCTTGCACTTATCCCTGTTGAGAGTTTTTATACACGTGACACACTGATATATTAACTCTATTATATAGTATTTATAACCGTTTTTCAACGCTTATAAAACTTTATATTTGGAACTCAACGGTTTTTACAAGGATGACTGCTGTATTTTGTAATCTTTCCCCAATAAGGAAATGTTTCGGTCCAACCCAAATACCGATACTACAAAGAGGGCTAAACAGCCCCCTTTGCTTCCTTATAAATCATCATATTAGCTAACAATAATAAAATTAGGCAATCTGGTTTGAGACTAACTCTCCTCAGTGTTAAAGTACAATTCTATTATACGCTCGGCTAATCTTTTCCGTATATTTGCCTGGGTTATTAACATTAAAACCAGCAATATTTTAGGTATCTTTTGCCATTCTCCGTTATATTCCTCATTCAGTTTTTCATCCATAATTTTTAAGTCATGCTCTATTAAATTAATAAATTCGTCTAAATAGGATTCCTTCAGGGCAAAATATGTACTATACATACTCTCTATTTTATTTGTTTGGCTATCATCATCAGCCATTTCCAAGATTGGCAACAGGAGTTTCTTTATATCCCTAATTGTAAGTATGGGTTTTAAATTATATATTAACGCCAACAATATTATATGGTTTCGATTATATGATTTACCTTCCGGAGGCATAATAAGCCCATCCTTAATATAGTTCTGGATCATGGTTTTAGAGATAGTTTTTCGATCTTCATCATCATCTGTGTTCTTACCCAGTTTTTTATCAAAGAATTCCTCAATTTGGGAAATAAATAAACGATATTCAGGGATTTCGTCCAGGCGAATGCTGTCATATGCTTTTATTTCCTTGATAAATTCCTGGATGTCATCTCTAACCATAAATGATTCAATGGTCATGGTTGCACCTCTTCATCATACAATAGGGTCTTGTCAACCCCATTATACAGTATCATCAGCTTTTTTTCAAGCAACCTGAAAACCTCAGATAATGATAGTGAGCAAAACAAAGGGCGTGCTATAAGGAGGACCTATAGAGTTCCCTTAAAAACACGCCTAAGACTTATGATCATACATCAACTATCAGAATTAGTCGGGAGGACGCTTCATCCTGGTGGGTAGGATAAGTCATAATACATGGGCAGGAATTATAGCGTCAACTACCCCGATAATCAAGGCAGCTATAGCAGCACCCAAAAGGTTTATTTCCATACCAGGGACAAAAAACTGGGTTAAATATATTATTACCGCTGATAGGATAAATCCTGATATGCCCCTGCCAAAGGGCGATGCGTCTATTTTGAAAAGTTTTTGAATTACATAATCCATTGCTGCTATTATCAATGCGGCCAGTAATGCCGTTCCGAACCCCATTGATCTAAATCCCGGAGTAACAGCCGCAGTTACCATAAGCACTATGGAGGCCACTATGAATCGAATTATTATACCCATCCAACCCCTGCCTCTACCTTCTTGCTGGCGATCATCGTCCCTACGTACATTGTCATCAGCCATTTTATATGCTCCTTTCCTTCTTGTCGCGTTTCCTTCAGATATACCAGTATCACTATAATCGGTATACCCATATATTGAACCAAAACCGGGAATTTAATTAATGGAATTTGTTACAAGTGCATATTCATTATTGCCTTATAAAAATCCACGGCTAAATTCCATATGCAATATGGTATACCTGCCAATTTTATTTTTCCCAAATATAATCTTTTAATGAATTTTTTAATTAAATTTAGCTAAAACCTAAAAGAAGAGGGGTTAACCCTCTTCTTTTAGGTTTTCTTTCTCACTGCTGAGTGCTTTTTTTCTCCTTATAACGAACATCACAATGCCTGATATAATTAGTAGACCACTTAAAACCTGTGATACCCTAAACTGTCCCCAATACAAACTATCAGTTCTTAGTCCTTCAATAAAGAATCGGCCTAAAGAATACAATATCAGGTACAGTAATATCATTTCCCCGGGATTCTTCCTTTTTCTCTTGTAAAATAAAAGAAAAAAGAAAACCATGAAATTCCACATGGACTCATAGAAAAAAGTTGCCATATGCCACTGACCAGTATCGTTAATAAATACTGCAGCAGGGAACCATTGCCAGGCAGGATTGGTTATGGGATATCCATAAGCTTCTTGGTTAAAGAAATTGCCCCATCGACCTAAGGCCTGTCCCAAGATCAGGCTGGGAGCAACTATATCACAAAGGTCCCAGAAATCTATTTTCCTTCTTCGTGCAAAGATATAGGCGCTAATTAATCCCCCAATAACAACACCATAGATTGCCAAGCCTCCTTCCCAGATTTTAAAGGCATCTATGAGATTTTTACTATAATACTCCCATGAAAATATCACATAATACAAGCGAGCACCTACAATCCCCATGGGTATTGCCAACAAACAGAAATCTATTATCATTTCCTGGTCATACCCTAAAGCCTTTGCATATCTCATGGCTAAATAGATTCCTATCATTACCCCCAGAGCTATGATGATACCATACCAGTAAATCGGTTTTCCAAATATATAAAACGCAACACCACTCATTTATATCCCCCCTATTGGAAAGCTAATAACTTTATAATGGTACAATCGAGGAAAGGCAGCTATTTTCTTTTCTATAAATCTCATTAAATTCCTTTTTTACTTCATTATAGGTTATACTTTCCAATCTTTCAAGATAATCCAATAGCTGAATATCCCTAAACAGCATGGATACGAACTGTATGCAAGTGGAATCCAGAGAATTAAACAGCCTGATAAACTCCCCAATTTTTTTCTTTTTGATTCTATTAAAATGTTCCTGTTCCCAGGGTTGTGATCTCCGCTTTACTATCTCATTGAATATGGAATCAGCTACCCTTTCCGGATCCTGGGTTTGTCCTGTCATAATAGCGTATCCATAATATCTCTCGCCCGTGTAATAATTGCCAAATGAAGAATCAATCAAACCTTCTTCATACAGTTTGTCATAAATATCTGTACTGGTACCTATAAGCATGTCCAGAATAATATCATTGGCAATTATTTTATCTAATAACCTGTCCCCATCTCTAACTGTATCCTCATCCTTAAAGCCCAAGGCAAAGATAGGTCTGGCAACTGCCAACCGCTCCTCTATCCTGTCCTTGTTAACTCCCTTGGCTTCTTTCGGGAATATTCTCTTTATATCCCTTGCTTCATTCTTGCCAGATCTCTTAACTACCATTTTTTCAGCCTGATCGAAAACCCTATCGGGGTCTACATCTCCAGCAATAAATAGAGCCATATTGGATGGGTGATAGAAGGTCCTATAGCACTCATATAGGGTTTCCTTGTCAATTTTATATATTGATTCCACAGTACCCGCGATATCCTTCCTGACCGGAAACTCATGATACAAGCCCCTTAGTAGATTAAAATATACCCTCCAATAAGGATTGTCTTCATACATTCGTATTTCCTGGGCAATTATCCCCTTTTCCTTTTCAACGTTCTCGTCAGTAAAGTAGGGTCTTCCCACAAAACCTAAAAGCACGTCCAGACATTCATAGAAGTTGCCTGTGGAAGTAAAATGATAAGCAGTCATATTGAAATTCGTGAAAGCATTGGGCTGTGCTCCCAACCTGGAATATTCCTCAAACACGTTACCCTTCTCTTCTTCAAACAACTTATGCTCTAAAAAATGTGCAATTCCGTCTGGGACTGTAATGGGTTCCCGCTGTCCTAATGGGACAAATTGACTGTCATTAGAACCATAGCGGGTTGCATAAATGGCAAATTGACGACTGTATCCAGGTTTAAGCAATATATACACATCAAGTCCAGAACTTAGCCTGTTATATATCAATTTCTCATTTAATAGTTTATTTTCTATAACCTTTTTCATCTTCCAGCATCTCCTTCCTCCGGACTTAACAGATAGACTGTATCAACCTTTATCTTTTTAGAAACTTCAACAACGTCTTCCGGTTTCACTTTTTGTATCTCACTAATGAAATCCTCCAAAGTATATTGAGCTCCGGTAACTGCGTTGCCCAGATAATAATCCACCAATTGTCCCTGATCATCCTTTGCAGCCTTTAAGGAAGTGGTTATCGCGTTCACAGAAGCAGTAAATTCCGCATCGCTTATCCTGCCACGTTTTATATCCTCTACCTGTTCCATAATTATATCTAAGGTTTGCTTATAGTTCATTTGATCTATACCTGAACCTATGAGCATTAGGCCTTTATACTTTTCCAGCCTTGCAAAGGCGTAATAGGCGAGGCTGCTCTTCTCACGAACATTTATAAACAGCTTCGAATGGGGGCCTCCTCCCAAAATGCCGGCATAAAGCACCAAGGGAAAGTATTCATTCTGATTAACCGCAACATTGGTCCTAAAGCCGATGTTTAGTTTAGCCTGAGATATATCCATTCTTTCTACTACTTCCCTTTGCTTTACCCCAATCTTCTTTATTATAGTTTCCGGAATGAGTTTAATTTGCGATCTTTCAAGATCCAGGCTGTTATTTATAAGGATTGCAACCTTTTCAGGATCCACATCGCCAACAACAAAGATATCCAGAGGACTACTCCTTATTATATCCTTATAAACTTCATACAATTTTTCCGGATCCAAAGAATTAAGGTCATCAATATTACCCAAGACATACCTGGCGTATTTCTCTCCCCGGCACATCTCCTGAATACAGCGCTCCATACTGTACTGCATCTTGTCATTTATCATAGCCAGGATCCTGTTTTTTAAATTCTCCTTCTCTTGATTTACATAATCACTTTTGAACATAGATCCTTCCAATACTGGTTTGGTGATGATCCTGTTTAGAAAGTAAAAGGCCTGGGCCAATAAACCATCCTTCCCCACAAATTCTTCGTTGACTAAATCCATAGTAAATCTTAATACCTGGCGCTCTCCCCTCTTCTGGACTCCCACATCGAACAGGGCCCCATACTGCTCTTCCAGATATATGCCTATTTCTTTTTGGTTCTCATATCCCTCAGATCCTCGCTTTAGGATGGCGGGTACCAGGGCATTATAGGTGTAATCTTCATCTAAATCCCTGTGGAAACAATAGCTTATGTAAACGGTTTTAAATTTCTTGTCTGGAATGACATATAAGTTTATGTTTTTATTCAAGTTCTTTATAATAATATCCTTCAATTTTCACTTGCCTCCTTTAAATACAACACGTCCATATCTATTTCTTCCTTTCATGGTAAAAATCCTTCTAATCTAGTATTCTTATGAATAAAGTTTTTATCCAATTCTTATGACTTCTCAAGTATGATTACAAATAATACTGTACTTGATGTAAAGCTATTTTTGTGATATTTTGAATATTTTTATCCATGTGGTAAAATAGGAGAGTAAGGAGTGAATTTTATTGAAAAACAGATACAATTTTAAAATCATTGCAGTGATTATTGTCTGGGCATTATTGACCAGTCTGGTTGGCTGTTCCAACGAAATAAACGGTTCTGAGATCCTGTCAGGCGATAATGTAAAAAATCAGGATATTATCAAAATAGAAGTTACCTATTATAATCCCGATAATCGCTTAGATAATTCTACGATCTCATTGACCAATGAAAATGAGAAGGAACAGGCTAACATACAAGAGCTATATAATCTTATCGTAAAAGCAAAGGGATTCACCATTGACGATAAAGAGAGATTTAGTCCTGTTACTGATAGTAGCCATCTAATTCAGGTTATATATGATAACGGACAAGTTTTCGATTTTTATTATTATGAAAAATCGGATTGGATAATTTGGTCTAAGATAACGGTAGATGATGGTAATAAAATAGTGGAGTATCATTTCTTGAGCCCAAAAGGTTCGATGAAGGAATGGCTATCTTCTATACAAGCGGCTTAATACTGTTCCACTATTGTATTTCATCCTTTCTTTAGTTCAAATTTTGAGTATTTGATAGGTATTAATAAGGGTCTCCTATACTCCTTTTGGAGTGTAAATAAAAAAGAAAGTGGTGTAACCTATGAAAAAAATCAACATCGGTAATGGTGCAATCCTGGCATCAGAGATTTCTTTGGGATGCATGAGAATTTCAAGTCTCCCCCTGAAAGAGGCGGCACACCTAATCAACACCGCGTTGGAAGAGGGAATCGATTTTTTCGATCATGCAGATATATATGGTGGAGGTAAGTGTGAGGAAGTCTTCGCCCAGGCCGTCGGCATGAATCCGAGAATACGCGAGCAATTTTTTATCCAGACCAAATGTGGAATTAGAAAGGGATTTTATGATTTTTCCAAGGAACACATTCTGTCCGCGGTAGATGGCAGTCTCAAACGCTTGCAGACTGATTATATCGACGTCCTTTTACTCCATCGCCCAGATGCCTTGGTCGAGCCGGAAGAAGTAGCCGAAGCCTTTACAGCATTGTATAACAGTGGCAAGGTTAAATACTTTGGTGTCAGCAATCAAAATCCTATGCAGATTGAGCTCCTTAAGAAATACCTAAATCACAAGATTATTATTAACCAGCTACAGCTAAGCATCACCCATACGAGCATGATAGATGCTGGTCTAAATGTCAACATGAATATTGACCCAGCAATAAACAGGGATGGTAGCATATTGGATTATTGCCGCCTAAATGATATCACCATCCAACCTTGGTCTCCCTTTCAATATGGATTTTTTGAAGGCGTATTCCTGGACAACGATAAATTTCCTGAGTTAAATGCCAAAATTGATGAAATAGCACAAATCAAGGGAGTAACCAATACAGCTATTGCAATAGCATGGCTTCTAAGACATCCTGCCAAAATGCAGCCCATCGTAGGTACTACCAATCCGAATCGGCTCAAGGATATTTGTAAAGCATCAGGAGTTAACCTTACCAGGGAGGAATGGTACACCATATACAGAGCTGCCGGAAATGAACTACCATAATATCGTCATAAATAAGAAGAGGGCTACGTCTAATCCGATAGCCCTCTTCCCATGTTTTAGCTTCCATCACACTTAAAACGCTCTATAGTGCCTATTAAGGCTAATGCAAGGAGCTATATAAACTTGTAGAAATGCTGATCCCCCAGAATATCCACCAGGTGGACCACCAGATCTTGATTCATAGAACCGTTCAATGTAATAGTATCGTTTATTACAGATTGACCATCCATTCTCCACACACATTTAATTGGATAAAATAAATCCCCTTTAATATGTCCAACTGCCCAGTAATCTATATATTCCATACCCTTTATATCCTGATCCACGTTTTCCAGGACATGAATCCTGGTATCGCTTGCAGGTTTGTAATCCACTATCCTTATGGTGTGTATCCTTTTTGAATTTTCTCCATCATCTGGATATTGGTCTACCTGCTTCTCCACAATCAGCTCTGATTTACCTATAGGCCTGCTCTTTCCCTTGTAATAAATAGCAAAATCGTTTCTAGCACCTAAACCCAACAACCTTTTTCTACAGACATTCATAGCATGTGGACTAGAATCCATTCCTATCCATTTTCGACTTAGCATTGTGGCAACAGACAGAGTAGTCCCAGAACCTGCAAAAAAATCTGCAACCACATCCCCTGGCCTGGAGGAAGATAATATTATTCTTTCAAGTAAGGCCTCGGGCTTTTGGGTATCATACCCTATCCGCTCCGGATCCCGTTGATGTAGGTGGGATATATCCGTCCAAACATCGCTGGGATATATCTTGGAATCCTCATAATATCTATATATCCTTCCTCCTGATTTAATAGTCCAAGACACCCTTCCATTATCGTCTACCTGCATTTTCATATTGTTGCGCTTCTTAGTGCCCCGCTCTTTTCCCAAAGCTTCCATATTAAAATAATGTTTCGGGGATTTTCGGTAGAAAAGGATGTTATCATGTTTTCGGCTGAAATGTCTTTTGGCTCTACCCCCACTTTGATAATGCCAGATTATTTCATTGAGGAAGTTCTTTTCTCCAAAAATCTTATCTAATATGATCCTTAAGTAGGCACATGTCCTATAATCAACATGAAGAAAAAAAGAACCCTCCGGGTTGAGAAGGCTATATACATGCTCGAATACCTCTGTCATAAAATCCAAGTAATGTTTTTTACCCTCAACCCATCTATCGCTATATGCGATATGCTCCAGATAACCCTTTTCCCCTATTTTTTGACGATACCTGTATATACAACCCGTCATAAAGGGGGGATCCAAATAGATCAACTGTATTTTCCCTTCGTACCTTTCAACTATGCCTGACATGCCATCCAAAACATCTGCCCAATAGAATGTACCCCAGGGTCCATCCAAGGACCCTGAGGCTTCGTTCTTCGCATAGTGATATTCCCCAATAGGATACTTATCAAGGGTAATCAATTACTCATCCCTACAAATTCTGGCCGCCTGTTCTCAAAGTCGGCGTAAATTGATTTTGTAGGACACTTTTCTGCGCATACCATGCAGTTGACACATTTGTCATAATCAATCCGTGCTACATTATTCTCCACCTTAATAGCATCATATTCGCATGCCCTTTCACAGATCTTACAAGCTATACATCCTACCGTACAATATTTTCTTACATCCCTGCCCTTGTCCTCCGATTTACACATCACCTGAACCTGACTGGAAACGGGGATCATCTCAATTATATTTTTGGGACAGACTGCTACACATATCTCACAGCCGGTGCATTTTTCTTCATCCACAACGGCAATCCCCTTGTCGATATATATGGCATCGAAAGGACATGCCCTAACACATGTTCCAAGTCCCAAACATCCAAAGCTGCACTCCTTTGGTCCATCCGCCAACATAGATGCTGCAACACAGTCCTCTATGCCATCGTAATGGTATTTATTGGTCGCCTTATCGCAATCCCCGGCGCATAAAACCTTGGCAACCTTCCGTTGAGTTTCTTCTGCCTCCAAACCCATAATCAATCCTATATCCTGGGCAACACTAGATCCACCTACCGTACAACCGGTTATGGGAGCCTGACCTGCTGCAACAGCTGCAGCAAATCCGTCACAACCGGGATAACCGCATGCACCGCAATTGACCCCTGGTAAAACTTGCCGTATCTGCTCCTCTTTTGGATCAGTTCCAATAGCGAACTTTTGGGATGCAAAGGCCAGCCCCGCCCCAAATAACAAGCTCATACCGCCCAGGCTGAGAACAGGCATCAATATATCAATTAGCATAATATCCCCCCTAATTTATAAGCCCTTGAAATCCTAAGAATGCCACTGACATTAGTCCAGCGGTTATCAAGGTAATGGGAAAGCCCTTCAAAGGCTCGGGTATATCCGAAAGCTCCAATCTTTCCCTTATCCCAGCCATTAGGACCAAGGCTAAGGTAAAGCCCAGTGCCGCACCGGCTCCATTAACCAATGTTTGAAGCAAATCATAATTCTCGCGGATATTTATTATAGCTACCCCTAAAACCGCGCAATTGGTGGTTATAAGGGGAAGGTAAACGCCGAGAGCCTGATACAGGGTTGGACTCATCTTTTGAATAACCATCTCTACAAATTGAACTAGCGCAGCAATAACCAATATAAAAGCAATGGTCTGTAGATATTCCAGATTCAGCGGCTCCAATATTGCATATTGTATTATATAGGTAAATAGTGACGCCAAAGTCATTACAAATATTACTGCCGCCCCCATGCCCATGGCCGTCGATACCTTTTTTGACACTCCAAGAAATGGACATATACCCAAGAATCTGGACAATACGAAATTATTTACCAATACTGTACTCAACAATATTAAAAACAATTTTCCTGCATAATCCATGTCCAATCCTCCCCCCTATCTGGTTTTAGCTGTTAGTTTGTTTAATAACCCAAGCAGCAACCCTAAGGTCACAAAGGCTCCAGGCGGCAAGATCATAATAACCGCCGGATTATAGGCCTGTGGCATAATCTGCATACCAAATAGGGTTCCCGCACCTAAAATCTCCCTTATTATCCCTAAGAGGGTCAAGGAAAGGGTGAATCCGAGCCCCATCCCTATACCGTCTGCTATAGCCACTAGAGGTGAATTCTTTGAGGCGAAAGCCTCAGCCCTGCCAAGGATAATACAATTAACAACGATTAGCGGAATAAAAATCCCCAAACTCTCGTATAAGGCCGGCACAAAGGCCTCCATAAGCATCCCGGTAACAGTAACAAAAGTTGCTGCCACAACTATATATGCTGGAATTCTTACCTGGGATGGTATGAAGTCCTTCAAAAGGGATATTACTAGGTTAGAAGCTATTAGGACAAAGGCAGTGGCAAGTCCCATGCCTATTCCGTTTATGGCTGCTGTAGTTACAGCCAAGGTAGGGCACATTCCCAGTACCAATCTAAATGTTGGATTTTCGGTTATTATTCCGTTAATTATGGCCTTTGATGCCTTCATTAGTACCCACCCCCACTTAGTATAATTTGGTTGTAATACTGAATAGCCAGATTAATCGCCCTGGTAACAGCACCCGAGGTTACGGTAGCACCTGATATTGCCTGTATCTCCTGTACGCTTCCTGTAGCTCCCCCTGTAGCGCTGCTGCTGCCATCCACAGTTGCACTGCCACTCGCATCCGGTGTGGCACTTCCTTCTGTATCGGTCGTTGCACTTCCCTCTGTATCAGTAATTGCACTGTCGTCTGACTCGGTAGTTGCGCTGCCCTCTGCATCTACCGTAGCACTACTTTCCGTTTCGGTAGTTGCGCTACTTTCTGCATCTACAGTGGAACTGCTGCTGGCGTCTACACTCCCATCTTCACTTAGAGACTTGACAGCGGCAAGCTGGGCCCCTGTACCTTTTCCATGAAATTGTTCCAGGAAGGCCTTATCCTTAACTTTTGCGCCCAGACCAGGAGTTTCACTATGTTCGCCTATTTCAACAGCCTCAATTTCATCATTTGTATTTATACCCAAGATGATATCTATATCTCCCACATAACCCATCGCCTTCACTCTAAAGACGTAACCGACAACATTATCACCCGATAAGCCGGTATATATTTCTACTATTTCGGCTCCCCCGTTCCCCCAGGATCCTCCTTCTATATCCAATTGCCTAAAATCCTCCGCCTGGGGAAGCGCAACTTGCCTCGCCTTATTCTCGGCCTTAATCCGTTGAAGTCTTATAGGTTCTTCTGTAGCGATATTGGTAATTCCCATAACTATTGCAGCGATTACCGTAATTATAAAGAGTCTGAATCCTATTTTCATAATATCAGACATTGTTTTTCACCTCCCCATATATTCGAGGCCTTGTATACCTTTCTATAAGAGGTGTTGCCACGTTCATGATAAGAATAGAATAAGATACACCACCCGGATATCCACCCACCAAACGGATTACAGATGTTATAATACCACAACCTATACCCATAATAATCTGACCAATAGGTGTTACCGGCGATGTAGGATAGTCAGTTGCCATAAAAAATGCACCTAAAATAAGTCCACCTGAAAAAATATGGTATAAACCCCGACCTGTGAAAAAACCATCTGTTCCGAATATCCATGTCAACAATCCAACGGTACCGATATAGGTTAAGGGGATCCGCCAGTTTATAACTCCCCTGATAAGCAAATAAGCTGCCCCCAACAATAGAGCCAAAGCCGATATCTCGCCAATGCTTCCTCCAATTTTACCGACGAAAACATCCCATAGAGGCGGTAACTTTGCCCATGTCTCCCCATCCTTTAGTATGGGTAGGGGGGTTGCGCTGCTGGTTGCATTACTAAAAGCGTCGATTAACGGTCTTTGCCAATTTGTCATCTCTACCGGCCAAGCAGCAAATAAGATAGCCCGGGCTGCCAAGGCAGGATTCATAAAATTCTGACCCAACCCACCAAAAGCCTGCTTAACAAGAGCAATTGCTATTATTGAACCGATCAAAACTATCCATAGCGGAATAGTAGGTGGCATATTGTATGCCAATAGAATACCTGTCACTACTGCGCTTAGATCTTTTATAGTTACGGGTTTTTTCATCAGCTTTTGTATTATAGCCTCAGTAATTACCGCGCCCAAGACGGAAACTACAATGACTAATAATACCCTCCACCCAAAAATGATCACCGCAGCAATCGCCGCCGGAATCAACGCCAGTATTACGTCCAACATTATACGCGATACCGATTCCTTGGATCTAATATGGGGAGAAGCAGAAACTATTAATGTATTATCCATTCCTTTCCCTCCAAACCTCTCACTAATTATAAAGCACCGCTGTAAAACAACCAGCCAGTTAAATTCTTGGAATTGAATTATTAGTACCTATTCTAACCTGTTTGATATCTTACTCTTTGAAGCTTCTTGAATCTATTAACATACGAAGAAATTGTAATGTCTCATCTTATAAACAAACCGGTGTATCCTGTCAATTCTCATTTCTTCTTCTGTCGATGATCACTTGCTTAGCCAGCTTGATGGACTCCTGCAGTGGTCTTTTAGAGGGACAGATATATGAGCAAGCACCACATTCGACGCAATCCAAGGCGTGAAGAGTCTCGCAGGTGTCATATTCACCCCTCAGGGAATGTGCGCTTATGCTTAACGGCATCAGGCGGATAGGACAGACCTGGATACATTTTGCACATCGGATACACGGCAGTATCTCCTCTTCCTTAACCTCATCACGTGGCATAAAAACAATTCCGGAAACACCCTTTGTAATCGGTATATCCACGGTGTGTTGTGCCACTCCCATCATAGGTCCGCCTATTATTATTTTGCCTGGCTCGCAGGATAATCCGCCACATTCTTCTATTACATCACTAACAAGGGTACCAAACCTCACTAGAAGATTCCTAGGATTGTTTATCCCTCTACCTGTAATGGTAACTGTTCTTTCTATCAGTGGCATTCCGGTACTGACTGACTTATATATCTGTGCCGCTGTAGTAACATTGTTTACTATGATACCCACATCCATTGGCAATCCGCCCGATGGTACCTGCCTACCTGTTATGGTTTCTATTAAATTCCGTTCACAACCTTGAGGATACTTAGTTTTCAAAGTCTTGATGGTAATATTAGGATAATCCCCTATTGCTTTTTCTATAGCAGCTATGGCGTCCGGCTTATTGTCTTCGATCCCTATATATCCTGTCTCTACATCTAATACCCTCATTATGAGTCTTAATCCCCCAACAACCGCATCCGGTTCCTCTACCATTAGACGATGGTCTGCCGTTAAATAGGGCTCACATTCAGCACCGTTAAGGATAACGGCCTCTATAACCTTATCCGCAGGCGGGGATAGCTTTACATGGGTAGGAAATGTAGCATTGCCTAAACCAACAATCCCTGCATTTAAAACGGTGTCCAAAATCTCTTGAGCTGAAACCTCATCTACATTCCGTCCTATTATAGACTCTGCAGGGGTATCCAATCCATCGTTTTCAATTACAATAGTCTGTACCTTGCTACCATGTGCCGTTGCAAATGGGATAATGGATTTGACCTTGCCTGAGACACTGGAGTGGATTGGGGCGCAAACATGACCCTTTTGCTGACCAATCACCTGACCCATCTTAACATGATCACCAGGCTTTACTGTAGGCTCACAAGGGGCGCCGATATGCTGCTGAAGGGGTATATAAACTAAAGCGGGCACTTTTGCTTTCTCAATAGGTTTGTCCTCAGTGAAATGCTTATTGCCAGGAGGGTGGACTCCCCCCTTAAAAAATGAAAATAATTCAAACCCCATTAACAAACACCTTCCTTTACCTAACCCTTTCGTCAATTTTATAACCAGCCCAGTCTATGCCTCCATCTTATGAATAAACCCGGCTGTATTTGTGGATTGTTGATTATCTCAATGTAAACTTGACATTGGTACCTGTAAAACCATGGTAATAATATTTTACCATAAATATCTATTTTTGTGGGATTTTCGTTAAATAAATAACACTTCCCCAACATGAAAAAAGCCGACTAGGGATTCACAACGAATCCCCGCCGGATTTTTAACACAAATGTATTATAACATAAATTGTTGTAAAATGTAATGATTTTTTTATATTCTTACATAAAAGCACACAAATAATCTAAATCTGTTATCTTTAGCACTAGACAACGAGTACTCCCATCTATGAACAAGTGAGATAGATTCCCTTAATATGTTCTATTTCTTATCTTTATCATTGGTTTTTCTGAACAGCTCGTATACTCCCATAGCCAGAATAAACACTCCAAACAGTTTACGAAGGATTTGGGTAGACATGGATACTGCAATAACTGACCCAATAAGGGATCCAACCACACCAACCACAATTATCTTCAGGGCTAGCTTGTATCTAACGTGTTTATTTTTAGTATGGATCCATAATGCACAAATGGAAGCAGGAAAGAAGACACTGAGGTTTACACTTTGTGCCAAATGTTGCGGTACTCCAGCCAAGAATATCAAGGCTGGAATTAGGATGGTGCCCCCTCCCATTCCCATTCCGCTCACTATTCCGGAGGCCAAGCCTATCAGAAACAATATCATCTAAAAAAGCATCCTTAATCCCGCCATTATCATAAAAACGGCAAATATCCTGCTCAATATGCCCACAGGTATTTTGGGCAATAGCCTGGCTCCTAAACCGGCTCCAAGTACGCTCCCTGCACATACTTTCCATACAATATTCCAATCGAAATAGTTGTTCGTAAAGTATATAAGGATACTTGCAAGGGATAGGGGCAAAATTACAGCGATAGCTGTAGCATGAGCATCATGTTCTTCCACTTTTAACAGATAAATCATTGAGGGCACTACTATTATCCCTCCCCCTGATCCAAACAGTCCATTGCACAAGCCAGCCACAGCACCGATAATACCGATTTTCAAAAGTCTGCCTTTGTCCAGAATACCATCACCTTTTCATAATAGAATGTCTACTATAGCTTATCCTATAGGAGATATTCTAATCTGGTGCAAATATATTTTTCCTTTTACTGTTTCTGATATAGATTATTTGTTATATAACTATCACTCGATAACCTGGCAAAGTTAAATCCAAAGCTTACTTTAATGTTAATTTTATTACAAGGAAAGATATCATTCACCTGGTATCCTACCCGGTATTAAAAATGCCAGTGTATAGCCCGGGTTAAATAAAAAAGAGAGGTGACAATAACCTCTCCATAATCTATGGTGCGGATGGTGGGACTCGAACCCACACGATGCAATTATCATACGGCCCTCAACCGTACGCGTCTGCCAGTTCCGCCACATCCGCAATTATTTATTACACCAAATTGGAGTAACAAATATTATTATAATATCTAGTTATACTCCTGTCAAGGATGAAAAATTATAGTATATATAGTATAAAACAGAAGGTCGATATTAATTCGTTGTTGCTTGTATATAAATCTGTGATCATTTAGATAAATACCATTCATTTATATCCCTAAAAATCATAAGCTCTCTAGGTGCTCTTATTCCATGTACCCTTTCATTGGTTATAATAGATGAGGTCCTATAGTATAAGCTGATAATCGGTAGCTCATCAACCAAAATTTCCTGAATTCTCTTGTATATATCCTTAAATTCTGATGGATCATTTATTTGATCAATTCTATCCAGCAAGCCATCCAATTCTTCGTTACTGTATCCTGCATAATTGTTAAAGCCCTGGGGAAGCTCCCTTGAATAAAAGAAAGGTTTTAGATCGGTGGCTATATCGGAATAGTATTCTACGAAAACAGCCTCGAAGTCTCCTTCCTCAAGGGCAGTAATATACTCATCCCAAGGTAGAAGCCTTATTTTAACATCGATGCCAACTTCCCCTAATTGTTTTACAATAAGATTTACAGCCTCTTTATGCAGGATATTGTCCATATGGACATTGATGGTGAATGTAGGACGTTGAGTTTCCTCCTCATCTTCAACATCTACATCTGGTATATCAATATCATCAGTATCCATCAATCCAACCTGGCTGAGTAACTGAAGCGCCTTTTGTGGCTGATAATCATACACCCTCAAATCCGAATTATAATACCAGGCATCTGGAGGTATAGGTACATCAACCGCTTGAGCATTGCCAGAATAAACCCTGGGTAGAATATCCTTCCTGTCTATAGCATAAGCTATGGCTTGTCTAGTTGTTACATTCCTCAGTATACCTGGATAATTATGATTGATACCGATATAGTTGAAGTACTGAGTCAAATAGGGATATGATTGTACCTGACCTCCCATACCATGGGTTTTCCCATATATCACATGGGTATCCACCAGGTCTACCTGGCCGCCTTTAAAAGCCTCTACAGATTGTACATTGTCCTCATACACCTTGGCTACTATACTGTCAATATAAGGTTTTGGTGAACCCCACCATTCATCGTTTCTTACCAATCTAACTTCCCCGCCTGCTTCTATGCTCCCTGCTTCCACTTTGTATGGACCCGTTCCGTTGAGGGATTCTATATCCATTAGACCAAAATCATGCTCTTCTTCGCCGGCAGGCAGTATAGGAAAAGTCATAGCTTCCAATAGCCCAATTCCTGTTGGCTCATTTAAAATCAAATCAACTGCGTAAGGATTATTGATGACAAACTCCATACGTGCGATATTCCTACCGTCAAAAAGTCTCTTTGCGTGGATTGATCCAACCTCTTCCTTCTCAAGACCTTGCGCCTGATTTAACAATATATCAAAGGTATGTTTTACATCTTTGGCAGTGAATTCACCTCCATGGTGCCAACTGACTCCCTTTCGAAGGTAAAATCGCCATAATTTCCCCCCATCGGTTACCTCCCAGGATTCAGCTAACATAGGAACTATGTTAAGGTCCTTATCATAGGAAAATAAGCCTTCATAAATAAGCCCCGAGAAATTAATAAAATCCCTGGACTTAGTAAGAAGTGGATCTATACTATCAGGCTGTGAAATAGGTATCCTTAATTGTCCTCCCATAGTAGGTAAGGTGAGTTCTGGGAGCAGCCCTGTTTCTTCTCTGGTATCCTCTTGAGTTTCATCCTGCTGTATAGGTAGAATTTTTGAAATGCTGCACCCCATTGTAGCAAATATCAAGAAAAAGATTACCAAGCTGTATAAAATTTTACGTATCATAGGGGCATTTCCTTCCAAATTAAATTTCATATAGTTTTTTGTATTGTTTATAAGCATCTTCCACCTTTTCCAGATAATCACTGGTTTCCTTAAAAGGTATTCTCTTAAGATGCTTTCCATCATCGCTGTACCTACTGTCCTTAAGCCATTTCATCACGTTGCCCATCCCGCCATTATATGAAGCTAAAGCCAAATCTACATCTCCACCGAAAAATTCAAGCAAATAAGCAAAATACCAACAACCGAATCTGATATTGATCTCAGGATCATAGAGACTTTCTTCCTTGTATCCTTCGACGCCTATTTGATCTGCAATCCACTTACCAGTATCGGGAACAATTTGCATCAGTCCTTTGGCATTCTTACTGGATGTAGCCTCGGGTATAAACTTGCTCTCAACCCATATGATACCCATGATTAGATGAGGATCCAGATCATATTGCCGTGAAAATTTAAGTATCTCCTCTTTATGCTTTAGAGGATAGATTTTTTTTTGTATTATTGGAGATTTTAAAAACCAGTACAAAAAAATAATACCTATAAAAATTAACAATATTACCCAAATAATAATTTTTCTCATGACCTGTCCTGCTATCCCTTCACCGCATATATATTCCCTTCAAGGTATGTTCCAAAGCCCGTTCCACCTGTTTTTCAAGATTGTCCATATTGGATTCATTTTTAATAATTTTATCTGCTTTTTCGTTTTTTTCCTCTTGTGTCATTTGGCTGTTAATGCGATTTAAAGCCTCTTCCCTGGATAAACCGTCCCGATCCATAAGCCTGGTTATCCTAATTTCCAAGGGCGCATCAACCACCCATACTTCATCAACCAAATCATCCCATCCCACTTCAAGCAATAAAGCCGCATCTACTACAACAACCCCTTTATAATCCTGGGTTTTCAGCTCATCTAGCCTAGAAATTATACTATTTCTTATGGCTGGATGGGTGATATCATTCAACTTTCGTAGGGCATGTTTATCGGAAAACACTAATTTTCCCAGCTTTTTACGATTCAGACTCCCATCAGCCAGAAAATATTCTTCACCGAATTCATCTCTTATCTCTTCCCAAGTCGAAGTACCCTTTTCTACTATTTCTCTGGCTATAACGTCTGCATCAATGATTATTGCCCCAAGTTCGGACAAAATTCTCGAAACCTGGGACTTTCCAGCAGCAATACCACCTGTTAAACCGATAATCCTCATTGTATCCTCCAATTAAGCTGTCTTATGTGAATCCCGGTTGATACTTGTATCTTTGGTATTAACAATCTCAGAAGGTCCAGGGTTATTTTGCGTCATACCAATTGGATCCTACCCCAATATCCACAACCAAGGGTACGGATAACTTCATAGCGTTTTCCATTTTGTCCCGAAGTATTTCCTTTACCTCATCCAATTCAGGCTTATAAGTATCAACAATCAATTCATCATGCACCTGGAGTACCAGCTTAGATCTAAGGCCTCGGGTTTTTAGTTCATAATAAACATCATTCATGGCTTTTTTGATAATATCCGCCGCCGTCCCTTGGATAGGTGTATTCATGGCAACCCTTTCACCAAAGGAACGAGTGTTGAAGTTTCTCGATGACAATTCCGGAAGATTCCGCCTTCTTCCCATGAGGGTTTTAATATAACCCTGTTCCTTCCCTTCTTCAACTACCCTATCCATGTACTCCTTTATGCCAGGATGCCTTTTTAGATAATTCTCTATATACAAGCGAGCTTTATTTCTTGGTATTCCTAAATTTCTGGCCAGGCCAAAGTCACTTATTCCATAGATTATACCAAAATTCACTGCCTTTGCGTCATTACGCTGTTCCGGCGTTACCTCCTCCAAGGGTATGCCCAGTACTTCAGAAGCTGTTCTACGATGTATATCCTGGTTGTTTTCAAATGCATGGATGAAAGTAGGATCCTTCGATATATGGGCTAATACTCGCAGCTCTATCTGTGAATAGTCTGCATCCAATAGAACATGGTCTTCATCGCTGGCTACAAAGACCTTTCTTATCCTTCTACCCATCTCCATACGTACAGGAATATTTTGAAGGTTCGGTTCAGTACTACTAATCCTACCTGTAGCAGTTATTGTTTGATTGAAGCTTGAATGAATTCTTCCGTCCCGGGGATCAATCACGCTTAAAAGTCCATCTATATAGGTAGATTTTAACTTCATTACTTGCCGGTATTCAATTATTTTCTCAATAATTACATGCTGATCCCTTAACTGTTCCAAGACCTCAATATTGGTGGAATAACCGGTTTTTGTCCTTCTGACTACGGGCAATCCCAGCTTCTCAAATAGTATCTCACCTAATTGCTTAGGTGAATTTATATTAAACTCTTGGCCTGCTATTTCATATATTTCTTTGGTCAGGTCTTCCAAGATGGCGGTAAACTCCACATCCAACTCCCTTAAGATTGCCTCGTTTACCTTGAAACCCGTTATCTCCATATCGGCCAGCACCTGAATCAATGGGTGTTCTACTTCCTTATAGAGCTTTTCCATACCTGTTTCTCTTAGCCTTTCCTTAAAGTCATCAGCCAACAAGAGTAGATCTGCGGCGTCCACAATGTCCACTTCTATACCCAGATACTCATAAAGTAAATACCTAATATCATACCTGGTATGGGTGGGATCCAATAGATATGCCGCTATATAGGTATCAAATAAAAGATTGCTTATCTCTATTCCCAGTTTAGAAGCCTCTAGCAATAGTTTCTTGCCATCATGAACAATTTTTCCAACCCCTTGAGCCTTTAAAATGGGCTCTAAACCTTTTAGCACATCGTAATAGTCCAACCCGTCATCTAACATGTCCCGGAATAATTTGATGTGATAAACCTGGTTCTTATCCCAGGAGAAGGTTATGGCACTATCGTCAAAGATCAGGCCGATTCTTTCCTTCACTAAACCTTGTTTTACATAGTTAGAAAGCTGATCTAAGCCTTTTACTTCTATGGTTTCCTTTGATCTCTCCAAGATCTTTGATGAGCGACCATCATCGTCAAAATCCAACTTACTTATGATGCTTTTGAATTCCAGCTCCTCTAATATATCTCTCAACTCCGGAGATTTGGGGATTTTGTAACTACAGTCTTTTAAATTAAAATCAATAGGCACATCCTTTATAATGGTAGCTAATTCCCTACTAAGGAAAGCTTGCTCCCTATATAAGTTTAAATTTTCTCTTAATCTTTTTCCGGAAATTTGATCAATGTTATCGTAAACATGCTCCAAAGTAGAATATTGGCTTAAAAGCTTCAAAGCAGTTTTTTCTCCTACCCCGGGAACCCCAGGAATATTGTCCGAGCTATCTCCCATAAGAGCCTTAAGATCTATAATCTGATCAGGTCTTAATCCATAGACCTTTTCCACTTCCTCGGGATCAAAAATCTGCATATCCGTGGTGCCCCGACGGTTTAGTAAGACAGTAACGTCTTGGGATACCAACTGCAGCGCATCCCTGTCTCCGGTAACCAATAATGCATGAAAATCGTGATTCTTTGCCAAGTTGGAGAAAGTACCCAAAATATCATCCGCCTCATAGCCTTCCATTTCATAAATGGCTATATTCATGGCCCTTAACAAAGTCTTCAATAATTGAAATTGTGGTAACAACTCTTCGGGGGTTTTTTGCCGGTTGGCCTTGTAGTCAGCGTATATTTCGTGTCTAAAGGTAGGCCCTTTTAAGTCAAAAGCTACCCCTATATAATCCGGCTGATATTGATCTACTAAATTAAATAACATATTGGTAAAGCCAAATACCGCATTGGTATAGACGCCTTTACTGGTGGTTAAAACTCGAATACCATAAAAGGCCCTATACATCAAACTATTACCGTCTATAATAATCACTTTCTTCTTATCCACCGATCAAATCCCTCTCACCATAATCATTTTCCATAATATACCTATGGCCCTTCCGTATGACTTCCTTACAGAACATGCCCTAGGTTAGATACCATACTGTTTACACTTTGATTCTATCATACCACGCTTTTCTTTCCAATCACAGTATTTTACCAAAATTTGAGCAGTGCATCTTTGTTACAAATGTGTTAAGATATATTACAAATGATATACAGGTTTGTGACGAGATGGTAAGATGTTCCTCTCTTTAATAAGTGATAAGTTCCTATTAGGCAGCAATAGACTTCGGGTAATATTAACACATCTCGTTGAAACTTGTGTACTGTAATTACTTCATAATATTTTAACAAATTTTTATCAGGGGGTTAAATCATGAAAAAGTCCTTAGTAGCCTTTATACTAACCTTAACACTAATTCTAGGTGTACTATCAGCACCCGCTATGGCATTTTACGGCGATGATTGGAACCAAGGCAATAATACGAAAAATTACATTCATACAGGAATTAGGCATAGGGTGATTTCAGTATCCCATAGGGATATTAGCGAAATTCTGCTTAAGTTTAACAATTGGTATTCTAACTTCCCTAACTGGTATGCTAACCTTTCTAATAAGGTGTATCAGCCAAAACCTGAAGTGAATACACCGGCACCTCAACCTGAAACAAAACCCGAAGTGCCTGCTCCCCAACCTGAAACAAAGCCGGAGCAACCAGCTCCTACGCCTGAAAATGAACCAAAACCTGTTGAAAAGCCAGAACTACCCGCTCCATCACCACAACCTGAAGTTAAGCCCGAGAAACCTGCTCCGGAGCAGAAACCGGATCCCACTCCAGTACCACAGGGTATAGGAGGTCAACAAGGTCAGATGCTTGATATGGTCAATCAGGAGAGGATAAAGGCGGGTCTAAAACCCCTGACATGGGATGCCGACCTGGCCAATGTGGCCCAGGTTAAAGCCAAAGATATGAGCGACAACAACTATTTCGATCATAACTCGCCCACCTATGGCAGCCCCTTTGAAATGATGAAAAAGTTTGGCATCTCCTACAGGGCTGCAGGGGAAAACCTGGCAGGATCCAGCAGTGTAGAAAGAGCCCACGTTGGCCTTATGAACTCTGAAGGACACAGAAAAAATATTCTAAATCCCAACTTTACACATATGGGAATCGGGGTCGAAAAGAGCACCAGATATGGATATATATATGTCCAGATGTTCATAGGTAAATAATTAGTCCAAGCCAATAAATATAAGACAATTTCACATGTAAATAATAAATTCTATATTAATGGCGATGATTCTCCTTATCATCGCCATTTGCGTTTTCTTGCACTTAAATCCAATTAGCAGCACAACTTAATCCAACCTTTTGTAGTCATAAACCTTTTCACTATCTTACCCCATATACTATGGTTACATGAGCTTCAATTTCCAGTTGACCTGCAGCTATGGGTACTCTCCCGTCGCCGTCCATCTCATATGCTACTGAGTACATGCCATCCATACTGCTAGGATATATCTCCCTGGGAGGATTGCCCTCATAGATAGCCAAAGGTTTATGAATGGTCACACCCGCTTTATTTGCCATTACTTCGGCTTTGCTCTTCGCCTCATCAATTGCTTTTTCCAGCGCTTGTTCGTAGATGGCATCGGTATTCAATATACCAAAGTTTATTCCATAGGACCTGTTGGCCCCCTCTTTAGAGATTGCATCCAATACATCGCCTACTGAATCAATTCTGCGAACGGTAATCCTAAGCATATTCTCAACTTCATAACCCTCCAAATTCTCCCTGTTATTACTATAGTGATATCTTGGCCAAATGCTATAAGTCGATGTTTGGATATCCTTTTCTTCGATATTTAAGGAACTTAGTTTTGTCATGATTGTATTCATTATGGCCTTGTTCTCATCCTGGGCCTTCTTAGCGTCCTTATCTAGCGTCCTGACCCCCACCTCCAGATAAGCAACATCAGGCTTTACGCTAATCTTTCCTGTTCCCGTTACTGTCAAGGTATTGTTTCTCACCTTATCGCCAGCCCTTTCAATATTTAGATTGGCATCGGAACCTATAGCCCCCCTGGCAGCTATTATACCTGTAATGGCAACTGCACTAATCACAAGGAATACCCCTACCAGCATGTAGATTAACTTCCTATTGTCCATCATCATGATCCTCCGTTCCTTTTTTGGCCCGCCTAGCAACAAGTTTTACTCCAAGTAACCATATTACCCAACCGATGGGAATCAGCAAAATCAGATATGGTAAGGCTCCCACTAGGAAAATGATTAGATTCTCTAAAAACATTCCAATGCCGGTTAGGGAATTTTTAAATGCCCGGACTATCCGTTCACCTAAAGTATCAGGGTCCGGTTCCGTAACCTTTATCTCCTTAACCTCATATACATCCACATGGATCCGCGAGAAATTGACCATTTGCTCCAGCCTTTTCAACGTACCCGTATAGTTCTCAATTTCATACCTGACCCTGGATAGCTCACTCTCCAATTCTATAATATCCTGTAATCTTTCTGCCTTCTCAAGTATACTGAGAAGCCTCTCTTCTTGGATTTTAAGGGATTTTACCCTGGCCTGGGTGTCAAGATACTGTCCCGTAACGTTTTCTCCGTGAATCTCCTTGGTTATTAGGTTTCCCAGTTCTCCTACTTCATTATTAAACTGCTCAAACTTATTGCTGGGAATTCTAATCTCATAATTGGCTCGCCTTGGGGTGAAACTGCCCTTTGATTCTCTGGATACTCCCTGTATATTGGAGGATTCAATATACCCGCCCAAAACTTTTACTTTTCCCTCCAGATTTCTGATAAAGACATCAAATTCCAGGGTTTCAACGCCCAGGTAAGCCGATTTGATGATCATTCCTTGGGTATTATCTGCAAATTCTTTACCCGTATCATAGGCTATATCGCCATCACCGCTACTCCATCCCGCATTACCCTCCGGCTCAACTTCGCCCACCTCCATGCTGGGCATTTCCATATACTCTTCCCGGCTATCAGTATATCTGTCTGCACTTGGAGCGGCCGGCTCTACTCCAACACTGCTCTGTGTCTGATCATAAGCCGGGCTTTGAGACTTCATACTTCCTAATCCCAGAGCATTTATCATACTTATACCTACTATTGCGATCACCAATACTGAAGCCAATCCTATGAATACTGATATCCTGCGCTTCCTTCCTGACAATTTCAACTCCCCCTCGCCATACAGCTTTCTTCGTAAACCATCATAAAAACTCACTGGTACCCTTTCAGTACCTAATTCACTGCAATGGTCTCTAATTTCCACTATGTCCCTATAGTAATCTCTGCAAGTAGGACACCGGTTTAGATGGGCCTTTACTTTTTTCATATCCCGTTCGTCCAGTTGGTGGTCAATATACAATGATATCTTATATCTTATTCTACTACAGCCCATCCCTAGTCCCTCCTTGTATTTCATTTCTATACATACTGACGCGATTAGTGATAAAAAGTTGCAAAAAAACCTGTCTGGCTCAGACAGGAATTTTTATTTCTCTTTGTTTGCTGTAGGGCTGAAATGCAGAATAGATGAGTTCTAATTGTGAGTTAAATAATGCGGTAGCATGGTGGAGATAGCTCCCCTTTACATAATACCTTAGATCTGTGATAATAGCCTTGTGGTTCTTTCCATCACTAATCCAATCTATATGATAATGAGGGGAGAACTCTTTAAAAAATCTACCTATTTTGGTATCCATCACCAGATTTTCCAGTCCCGCGCTGCTACGTTTTAAGCGATCTCTTATCTCTATATCGCTTCTTAAGATATTTACACGCCCAGTTATGATCTCTTCATTCCTGTACAGGATGAAGTCCCATTTGAAAAGTCGTAGCATAGAGGGCATGACAGCTATCTCCTGCCCTGCTTCTCTCCCAAAATAGTAAACCAAGTTCTTATATACACTTCTCTTCAGCACCCACCTAAATAAAAGATACAGCGCGAAGAATACTATACTAGCCGCTATCCGTCCCCTATTAGCTCCTCCGGAAAAAGAAATCACGCCGGCCGAAATAAGCAGAGCAGGATCAAAAATCAATAGCAATCCTGATTCAATTTTTTTACGGCTAAAAGGCCATAAAATTTTTGCTCCATAGGAGTTGAATATATCTAAGCCTATATGCAACATATAGGCACCAAAGGTCCAGATAAAGATACTCCAAAATGAAAAATCATGAAATAGTACCCGAAGAACTCCGGAAATAATCAAAGATATTATTGTTCCCACAGTTATTGAATGGGATGGACCCCTATGATGCTTTAAATAGGTATAGTCCCCCTTTAGTTGATAGATTATATCACCGTCGGGTATTATAGAACCTATAATACTGCCTATAGCCAATGGGTTATCTATTATACCAGGTGCCCCGGTTAAACTACCAAGGGCTAAACCAACAACCCCATGTGTAATCAAATCCATGTAATCACCTTCTAGTTTACATAAAATATCTTAACAGACATAGCAAGATTATAACATGGATTTGTAGGCACAAGCAATACATTATTTTCTGTAAAATGATTAACATGACAGTGTTATATTGTTGTCCTAAATAAATAGTTGCATTTCTTCATCAATTATGCTAATATATTTTTACAGTCTTATGAGATAAATACTTGCCCGAGTGATGGAATTGGCAGACGTGCGGGACTCAAAATCCCGTGGTAGCAATACCGTGTCGGTTCGAATCCGACCTTGGGCACCAAAATAAAAATCCTATAGGCTCAATGAGCTTATAGGATTTTTCCTTACTTGGTTTTATTCTTCTACCTCATCTTCCTGTCCAAGCAACCTGGGTCTGGGAGATGGCCTAGGATCGAGTGGCATATCCTCTATTTGTGGCGGGAATAGAGGCAGCCTGAAGAACTCATCGCATACATTGGCAGCAAATTCTTCACAGGGAGGTATCTCACAGAAACCGAATGCAGGTATTAATAGTTCGACCTTTGCGATAATCTTGAGTATGATGGTTATACATACATCTAGATCGAATCTAAATGCATCGCCAGGTATAAACATTCCTGAAACGCATATCGCATTTACAACACTTTCCAGCTGGAAAGGTATGACGGATTCATCCGGCACAAACATTATTACATCTTTAGGTATAGTTATAACGGCCTTTCCGACCCCCTGTTTTCTCCTGGCATCCTCAAACACAACTTCGATGGGTATCTCGACTTTGGTTCTTACCCTGGCAAAGTTTGGTCTATCTTCTAGCCTTTGAATTATAGTTCCTACCAGCTTACCCGTGACTGAAGTACTTCTGCAGCTAACTAAGGTTAGGGGTGGCTCAAACCCAGATCCTTTTACATGGGTAAGATTGACCCTGACATTCTCCAAAACTTCCTGTTGCAGGCAAGCATCGTAAACTTTATTGACTTGAATACAAACCCGTTCTTTTATCCTCTTTAACCCATCGAAACCAATTAGCGAAGGACAGCGTTCATTCCCTTGATTTTGCTGAGAATAAAAAGACATCTTATAACCCCCTCAATAAGTGGTCTCATATATTAGAGCATGTGCGCTCCTTATATTGCATAGTATGTAAGGAGGGCAACTTTTGTGAATAGGGAAGTTTCAAAAATAATGCTTTGATAATACCAAGACGCATTGAGTGTATGGACCTTGATATTAAATGAAGGTCAGTTCCGACTCGTGCTGGAATTCTAAGGGGGTTACCGTTATGAATGGGCTTACCAAATTTGAATGTACTCATTATCTGCTGGATCAGGAGGGCACTCTATGGTTCTTTTACCTATCAGAAAACCAAAGGATTGGGTATGCCACCAACATTCAGGGTGATTGGTCTACCCATAAATACATTGATTCCCAACCTATAAAGGGATATTCTGTTACTCTGGACAGTAAAGGGATTATCCGCCTTATTGCCTATACCACAACACGCCAATTAGTATACTACGAATTCCTGGAAGGTAAATGGAACAGCCAAGTAGTAGATCGGATATATTCCAGATACCAGGATATCCCCTACTATTTTATTCTTTCCTCGGCCTTGGGAGTTCATATTCTCTATTACATAAATCATTCCCTCAGTAGAAGTGGAGAAACTATGGCCCATTATTACTTACAAGGAGGAAAATGGAATGGTGGAAGGGTTTGGAAATTCGTATCTGATCAAATGACTGTAATACATACTCCTTGTATCGATAATAATAACAACCTTCAACTGCTGTTTACCCAAAGATGGAGAAATAAAGACCATCTATACCACTGTATCTATGACCATGCCTCTTTATCCTGGATGGATCCGGTTCATATTCATTCCTCATTATCAGCCCATAGTTACAGAATTTTTGCAGGTTCTGCGGATGATTTACACATCCTTTGGCTTTCAGAAGGAGCAGAAGAATACCGGATACACCATCTGCTAAGACCGGAATCGGTTCAGGATAATTCCAATCCATGGCAGAAACTATTGATCCATGAGACTCCCCATAGTATAGAGACCCCGGTGATGACGGAGGCTGATGATGGGCTGTCTTGTTTTTGGAAAGAGGATAGACTAATATATAGAAGAATTTCAACTGATTTGGGTAAAACCTGGTCACCTCCCCAATCGATTAGAGAAAGTATGAACTGTGATGCAACTTTGCTTAATTTTACCTATTTGGACAATGGAGCACCAAAATCTCTCAGCCTGTGGGGGCAAGGATATCCCAAATTAAAACTGATGGGTATTAAAGATGAGTTTTTACCGGGCAAGACACAAGCCCAAGACGCACCTAAAGCCCAATTATCCCCATGGGGTCCTGAACCGGAGCGAAAGGATCCATTGGCGTTGACTGATATAAAAAGAGCAATTACTTCCATAAGGAGGAAAAACAACAGCCTTGGGGAAAGTATTAAGGAGCTATCGGCTCAGGTTGATCGTTTAAATTCTTTGGTATATACTCTTCAAGAGCAAATGCAAATAAACGATCGTTCCCTCTTCAATATTCATGCGCAGCTTAAACAATTGGATTTCCAAATAAAACAGCTTCAGCTAAGGTCGCGGCAGGTTAGTACCAGGGTATATGATGCTAATGAAAAACGGTATAAACCTTTACCTATTACCTTAGATCAGGACGGTAAGATCCAAGTAGAGAATTCTCTTCCCCAGATTGATACCGATCCAGATAATGATTCAAGATCAGCAGTAGATGACCTAGGATTGAGTGAAGGCGGTGGGGCAGTGGAATCATCGGAAAATCAACCAGCCGCGAATGGAGATGTTCCAAGGGAAGAGGACACCCAATTTGCAGGTGATTCCGGTATCCAGGATGAAGATTCCCCCGAAATCAATAACAGCCAGGGTAATAACAGCGACAGGGAAATCGAAAGGATCACCTTAGGCAATACTACAATACTTATAAACCCTGAAAATCAGGAGGATTTTTAAGAAGGGAGTCCAAGGCCTTAAGTAAGGCCTCTTTCCCCTGACCGGTTTTGGATGAAAATGGAATAATGGGAATATCCAATGATATCTCAAGTTTCCTCCGAATCTTGTCAATCTGGGGTTTTATCCTGGTTTTTCCTAGCTTATCGGCCTTTGTGGCCAGTATAATTAAAGGCATTTCATAATGTTCGATCCAATTGAGCATAGTCATATCATCTGCGGTTGGATTATGCCTTATATCTATCAACTGGATTATCCCTAATAGATTAGGGGAAGAAGAAAGAAAGGTTTCAATCATATACCCCCATCTTTCCTTTTCTTTTTGGGACACCCTGGCAAACCCATATCCAGGAAGATCAACCAGATAGAAAGCATTATTGATCCTATAGAAATTTACCAGCCGGGTTTTCCCCGGCTGCCCACTGGTCTTGGCCAGCTTGGATCGGTTTGTTACGGTGTTAATCATAGAAGATTTGCCCACATTGGATTTGCCTACCAGCGCCACATAGGGCAGATGGTCTGCCGGATATTGGTTGGATTCTACTGCACTGGTAATAAATTCAGCCCTAACTACCTCCATATTTATCCACTTCCCCCCCCAGATAGCGCATGTTCCAAGACTTCTTCCATATGCTGAACCGCTACTATTTCTATTTCTTCTCTTATGTTTTCCGGTATCTCCTCTAGATCCTTGGTATTTTCATCAGGAATTATAACTTTGGTAATGCCTGCCCTGTGTGCAGCCAGAATCTTTTCTTTTAATCCTCCTATAGGTAACACCCTGCCTCTTAAGGTAATCTCACCTGTCATTGCTACATCACGCCTAACCGGTGTTTTGGTTAAAGCTGAAATAATAGCAGTTGCTATGGTGATACCCGCTGACGGGCCGTCCTTCGGTATAGCACCCTCAGGTATATGGATATGAATATCCGTATTGCTATAAAATTCCGGATCAATACCAAATTCTTTAGCTTTGGATCTAATATAGCTAAGCCCTGCCCTAGCAGACTCCTTCATTACATCTCCTAATTGTCCCGTTAAAACCAACTTACCTGTCCCCATCATAGGGGTTACCTCTATATAAAGGGTATCTCCACCCACAGCCGTCCATGCAAGTCCCGTAACCATACCAATCTCGTCTTTCTGATTTGCCTTATTAACGCTAAACCGTGGTACCCCCAGATATTCATGAAGATTATTCGGCGTTATCCGGATCCTTTTTCTACCGGTCTCCAATAAGAATCTTACTCCCTTTCTGCAGATAGCGGCTATCTGCCTTTCCAAGCCCCTTACTCCGGCTTCCCTGGTATAGAGGTTGATAATGCTCCGAACACTCTGCTCAGTAAATATAATGTTTCCTCTCTTTAACCCGTGGGCCTCCAGCTGTTTTGGAATAAGATATTTCAATGCGATATTTGTTTTTTCCTCCTCTGTATAGCCTGCTATACGTATAACCTCCATCCTATCCAGCAAGGGACGGGGTATTGTATCCAATGTATTAGCAGTGGTTAAAAACATAACCTTGGATAAGTCGTAAGGCAGTTCCAGATAATGGTCCCTGAAGGTATGGTTTTGTTCAGGGTCTAATACTTCCAGCATGGCAGATGCGGGATCTCCTCTAAAATCACTACTCATCTTGTCGATCTCATCTAACAAAAAGACTGGGTTTTTTGACCCCGCTTGTTTCATGGAGGATATTATAGTACCCGGTATGGAGCCTACATAAGTACGCCTATGACCCCTAATCTCGGCTTCATCTCGTACACCACCCAGGGACATGCGGACAAAATTTCTTCCCAATGCCCTGGCAATGGATTTTGCAATAGAGGTCTTGCCCACCCCAGGCGGCCCAACAAAGCACAGGATAGGGCCTTTCATATTTTGGGTGAGTTGGAGAACCGCTAAATATTCCATTACCCTTTCCTTAACCTCGTCCAATCCATAATGATCTTGATCCAGGATACGGGCCGCTGTTTTCAGGTTATGGTTATCCTTGGTTTCATAATTCCATGGTAAATCCAATATCCAATCCAGGTAAGTGCGGATGATGGAGCTCTCCGGCGAGGATGCAGGTGTCCTGGAAAAACGGTCCAGTTCCTTCATAGCCTTTTCGTGGACTTCCTTTGGGAGTGCAGCCTTTTCAATCCTTTCGTTGTATTCTTCAACGTCGGCGGATATACTGTCGCTTTCCCCCAATTCTTTCTGTATAGCTTTCATCTGCTCCCTGAGGTAATACTCCCTTTGAACCTTATCAATTTGTTTTTTTACTCTGAGATTTATCTTTTTTTCAATCCTCAGTATCTGGATTTCATTTTCCAAAAATTCATGCAGTATTTGAAGCCTCTCTATTGGCTGAAAAGCTTCCAGGACCTCTTGTTTATGACTGTTTTTTACAAGTACGTTGGCAGCCAGGATATCTGCAAATTGGCCTATATCGTCTACTGTATTAACAGACACCAAGGTATCTGGAGAGATCTTATTGCTTAGCTTGATATACTCTTCAAAAGAATCCATGACGGTTCTCATCAATGCTTCTTCTTCTAGTGGGTCGCTTTCCCCTTGATCTACTTGTTCCTCTATCAACACTTCAAAAAACTTATCGTTCTCCAGAAACTCAATAATTCTTCCCCTATTGATACCCTCAACCAATACCCTAATGGTATCCCCCGGGAGCTTTAGCAGCTGTTTTATCTTAGAAACCGTTCCTACCTTAAACAAACTGTCCTTATCAGGCTCTTCAATCTCCGGTTCCTTTTGGGTTACCAAGAATATATCTTGATCATTTACCATTGCATCTTCCAATGCCGCAATGGACTTTTGTCTGCCTACATCAAAATGTAGGACCATATATGGAAAAACCGTTAACCCCCTAAGTGGTAATAAGGGCATTTGTCTGGTCCTTATATTTTTCTTTGACATCCTTAGTTGCTCCTTTCTCAATAGCAGCCTACAATTATATCATCAAGGATCGAAGTTGTCATCTTGAAGTATGAATAAAAATCTTATGGTAAAAAACCTGAAAACTCCATCGAAGTAATTATATACTCAAGAATAAAACGGTGCAAGGAAAAAAAATGCCGGCAATATGACCGGCATTCGATGTCCATTTCGTGATCCAGATTAACTTGTATAATGCCTTCTTCCGGAAGCGCTAAGGAGGCTTGCGTTTTGTACAAGAGGTTCCAGGTTTTGTCCCTCCAGTCTCTTGCACACCACCTGATCTATGACCTCTTCTATCCTTGTTACCGGAATTATCTCTATATCATATGTTAAGTACTGTTCATTCCAATTTTCTTTAGGGATTATTGCCTTCTTGACACCTGCCTCTACCGCAGCATTCAATTTTGCATTGATACCACCCACCGGTTTTATTTCACCCCGTATGGATATTTCGCCGGTCATTGCAGTGTGGTTGTCGATGGGTAGACCCGTTATAGCCGAATAAATCGCTGTTACCATACTTATTCCCGCTGACGGCCCGTCAATGGGGATACCTCCAGGAAAATTCAAATGTATATCATAATCCCTTGGATCGACATCCAAAAACTTCCTCAATACCGTCATTACGTTATCCACTGAACTCTTCGCGGTGCTTTTCCGCCTGCTTTTCTTACCTCCGGAGCCGATTTCCTCTTCATCTACGATTCCGGTTATAGTAACAATACCACCGCCCTTAACACTGGGTAGGGCCGATGCCTCCACCTCAATTATGGTACCTAAATTGGCCCCATATACCGCCAGACCATTTACATACCCTACCTGGGGAGAATCCAACACCTTTTTTTCTGGACGGGGCGAATAATGTCCACTGTTTATAACCCATTCAATGTCCTTGGCCAGAATATGATCCCGATTCTCCGATAAGGCCAAACCTACAGCCAACTGAACAATATTTACAGCATCACGTCCATTGGACGCATACTTACCTATTATTTGAACACTATCTTCTCCCATATATAAACCAGCCTTAATAGCGGCATTACGGGCTATAATCATAATCTCTTCCTGGGTTAAACCCCTAAAATAAATCTCCAGACATCTGGACCTTATAGCCAGGGGTATCTCCTCAGGACTTCTGGTGGTAGCCCCAACCAGCCTGAAATCTGCCGGCAATCCATTCCTAAAGATCTCGTGTATATGCCTTGGGATGTTTCTGTCCTCCGAGTTATAATATGCGCTTTCCAAAAAAACCTTCCGATCTTCCAACACCTTAAGGAGCTTGTTCATCTGTATCGGATGCAGTTCTCCTATTTCATCAAGAAATAATATACCGCCATGGGCTTTTGTAACAGCCCCGGGCTTTGGCTGCGGTATTCCTGCCACTCCCATCGGGCCTGCCCCTTGGTAGATTGGATCGTGAACCGATCCAATTAGCGGATCTGCTATACTGCGTTCATCAAACCGGACTGAAGTAGCATCCATCTCTATGAACTTAGCATCTTTTCGGAATGGTGACATGGGGTTTTTCTTTGCCTCATCAAGGACAATACGCGCAGCGCATGTTTTACCAATCCCAGGCGGTCCATATATCAATACGTGCTGGGGGTTAGGTCCACAAAGGGCTGCCTTTAAGGCTTTAATGCCATCCTCCTGCCCAATTATATCTTTAAAGGAGTTGGGTCTTGTCTTTTCAGATAGGGGTTCACTGAGGGATATCTCCCTTAGCCTTTGAAGCTTCTCCAGCTCTTTTCTCGACTCTTTCTCCACAGCGGTCCTGTTTCCCTGTTGACCCTTTAACAGGTTAAAAAAGTACAGTCCTATTACTATAGCAAAGAACAGGTTTATTACAGCTAATATATTTCCCAGCAAAACATTGCCTCCTTAACCAAATGCCAATCCTTCTATAAGAAAGAACTTTAACTCAGGTATCATTACATATCGATCCCTGTTATAGCTACGGTGGTGAGCCCGACACAATGGCTCTATTTTACCGCATAAGGAAAACCTTTATACATTGGTATCGTTTATATTATGCTGTAATTAAGTGGTTTTTATCCTGTTTAATATTCGAAAGAAATCCACATAAAAAAGGAGCCTTGCCAGGCTCCATTAGGATACTGATTCTCTCTTGTCCTTTGTCTTTTTTATGGTTTTACGACCTCTTTGACCTTCGGAAAGAATTAGTATAGGATCGCTGTTGTTAATAACAGTCTCTTTGGTAATTATGCATTTTTCCACATCGTCTCTGGAAGGAATATCGAACATGACATTTAGCATGATCTTTTCCAAAATTGCCCTTAAGCCTCTTGCGCCGGTCTTCCTTTCGATGGCACGTTTTGCGATGTACCTTAGAGCCTCTTCTTCAAACTCCAGAGTTACTCCATCCATCTCTAACAATTTCTGATATTGCTTTACTAATGCATTTTTGGGCTCCTTTAGGATTTGAACCAATGCATCTTCATCCAAAGGATTTAAGGTTACGACTACTGGAACCCGACCTACAAATTCCGGTATCAACCCATATCGAAGTAGGTCTTCGGGCTGAATCTTGGCTAAGATCTCGCCTACATCATAGTTTTTATTGCTGCGTATATCAGCTCCGAAACCCATGGTCTTTTTGCCAATTCTGTTCTGTATGATCTTATCTATCCCATCAAAGGCGCCACCACAGATAAAGAGAATATTTGTTGTATCAATCTGAATAAACTCCTGATGGGGGTGTTTTCTCCCACCTTGGGGGGGTACACTGGCAACAGTTCCTTCCAGGATCTTTAGCAGAGCCTGTTGGACACCTTCTCCAGAAACATCCCTTGTTATAGAAGGATTTTCAGATTTTCTGGCTACCTTATCAATCTCGTCTATATATATAATGCCCTTTTCGGCTCTTTCTACATCGTAGTCTGCTGCCTGTATAAGCTTTAATAAGATATTCTCAACATCTTCACCGACGTATCCCGCCTCTGTAAGGGAGGTCGCATCTGCAACGGCAAAGGGTACATTTAAAATTCTGGCCAAGGTCTGGGCCAGGAGAGTTTTACCGGAACCGGTAGGACCAAGCATTACAATATTGCTCTTGTAAAGCTCAACATCATCCTTTGATACGTCACTATTTATCCGTTTATAGTGATTATATACCGCCACCGACAGAGTCTTTTTGGCTTCTTCCTGGTCAATTACATATTGATCAAGGATTTCCATAATCTCCGCGGGTTTTGGAATGTCCCTAATATCCAGATCAGAGGCGTCATCAAATTCTTCCTCAATAATCTCTTGGCATAACTCAATACACTCATCGCATATATAGACCCCTGGCCCGGCTACCAAACGCCTGACTTGCTCTTGGGTTTTACTGCAAAATGAACACTTGAGCTGCTTTTTGTCATCATATCTAGCCATACTTTCACCTCTTCTTTAACTATATGTTCGCATTAAATATTGTGTCACATTATTTCCCTATTGCGAACCATACCGTTCCTTAATAGAGTGTCCTGTGTCTATAATGCGTGTATGCGGGCGGCCTAAGGCCGCCCTCACTTCTATCTATCTAGTATATAGTAAATTTAATCTATTCTATAGTCACAATAATCATGTTATCATATTAAACAATTATGGGTCAATTCCACGCATTTTATTTGCGGGAAGTAATTACATCATCTATAATCCCATACTTCTTAGCTTCCTCAGCGGACATGAAAAAGTCACGATCCGTATCTCTTTCAATTTTTTCCAATGGATTACCTGTCCTCTCGGCCAGAATTTCATTTATCTTTTTCTTAAGCTTGAGAATCTGCTCGGCGTGAATGGCGATATCAGAGGCTTGCCCCTGTGTTCCACCCAAGGGCTGATGGATCATAATCTCACTATTGGGTAATGCCAGGCGTTTGCCCTTGGTTCCCGCTGCCAATAGGAAAGCTCCCATAGAAGCAGCCATCCCAACACAAATAGTGGATACATCACACTTTAGATATTGCATTGTATCATATATCGCCATCCCTGCTGTCACAGAACCTCCAGGGCTGTTTATATAGACGAGCACATCCTTATCGGGATCCTTTGCCTCCAAAAATAGCAGTTGGGCTACAACTAAATTAGCTGTTAAGTCACTTATTGGACCCCCTAAAAATATAATTCGATCCTCAAGCAGTCTAGAATATATGTCATATGACCTTTCACCACGACTGGTTTGTTCAACAACTATAGGTACCAAATTCATTTGCTAATCCCTCCTTATATTTATCTCGATAAGTTAGGTATTACATACCTAATCTTCTTGCGTCTCCTGTTCCTCGGACTCTTTATCTTCTTCCTCGGCTTCAACAATCACCGCTTCTTTCATTAGAAAATCTATGGTTTTTTGTATAGACAGACTATTCTTCAGCCCATCCTCCTGGCCTTCATATCTTTTCTTTACTTCATCCAGGTCCATCTTAAATTCTTCGGCAATGCTGTTGTATTCCTTATCCAAATCCTCTTGTGTTACTTCAATTGCCTCATCCTTAATTATCTGTTCCAAGGCCAGCTGAAGCTTAACCCTATAGCTTGCTTCATCTCTCATTTCAGATCTAAAGTCCTCCATAGAGGAACCCATCATAGCAAGATAGCTATTTAGATCAAAGCCCTGATACCTCATCCTCATATCCATATCCCTGATTGATGAATCTATTTCCCTCTCTATCATAACCTCAGGAACATCTACTTCCATATTATCGACTACCTTCCTAAGAAGGAGATTTTCCATTTCGGCCTTTCCCCTGCGAGCTGCGTCTTCCTCCATACGCTTTTTTAAATCTGCCCTGTATTCCTCTACAGTATCAAATTCGCTGATATCTTTGATAAACTCATCATCCAATTCAGGCAGCTCTTTTTCTTTTATTTCATGGACTTTAACCTCGAAAATAGCATCCTTGCCTTTTAACTCCTCGGCATGGTATTCTTCGGGGAAGGTGACCTTGATCTCACGTTCATCACCAATATTCATACCTATTAGCTGCTCTTCAAACCCAGGTATAAACTGTCCCGAGCCAATCACCAGAGTTTGGTTTTCGGCGGTTCCTCCCTCGAAAGCCTCTCCATCTACATAACCTTTATAATCAAGGGTTAAACGATCACCATCTTTAACAGGTCTATCTTCAACGGTTATCCACCTAGCATTCTGTTCACGGACTCTTTCTAGCTGATCGTCTACGTCTTGGTCTGTAACATTATACTCAACCTTGTTTATTTCTATTCCCTTATACTGGCCTAAAACAACATCTGGTTTTACGGTTACTTCTGCGGTAAATATAAGATCCTGGCCATTCCCGATCTGAACAACATCGAAGTCAGGCTGATCTACGGGAAACAGCCCGTACTCCTTTACGGCTTCATCATACTTAGCAGGCAGGGTCTCTGCCAAAGCGTCTTCATAAAAAATACCTTCACCATAATAACGTTCAATTATCTGGCGAGGTGCTTTACCCTTTCTAAATCCGGGAATAATAATTCGGCCCCTATTCTTAAGATATGCCTTATGCATTGCCTCGTCAAATTGTTTTGCATCTACCTCTATCTCTAGTTTTACTTTACTATTTTCGAGTTTTTCTATATTCGCTTTCACCAAAAAGTCCTCCTTAGTTCGTATATACCTTATAATCTTTAATATTATAACACATCGTTCAAGGTTGTCCAACATTATTATAGGGGAATTTACTAAATATTCTTTTGACAACACCTAATCAGTTCCTCTATAATCTATATAACCACTCAGCTGATAAAATAACAGTATCGAAACTTTGACTGGGTGATAACCAATTTTAGATGAAAGGAATGGCACCATTGAATACTTTATTAAAGGGTAAGACAATTCTCATCATGGGTGTAGCCAATAAGTGGAGTATCGCATGGGGTATCGCGGAAGCTTGTCTTGATGCGGGAGCCAATTTGATCTTCACTTACCAGGGAGAAAGAAATCTATCAAACCTCCAAAAGCTAACAGCGGATCTTCCCAATATTTCATTGTATAAGTGCGACGTAACGGAGGACCAGGATATTATAGATCTGTTCCATAACATCGGCAACGATTATGGGACTATCCATGGTATAGTACATAGTATAGCCTTCGCAAAGAAGGAAGAACTGGAGGGTGCTTATTATAACACCTCCCGGGAAGGGTATCATCTGGCTCAGGACATCAGCGCCTATTCCTTGGTTGCTGTCAGCAGACATGCCAGGCCTCTTATGAAGGACGGAGGCAGTATCCTCACCCTAACCTATATAGGAGCGGAAAGAGCCGTCCAAAATTACAATGTCATGGGAGTAGCCAAATCAGCACTGGAATCATCTGTACGATATCTGGCAGCAGATCTGGGCCCGGAGAACATTAGGGTAAATTCCATATCAGCGGGTCCCATAAAAACCTTGGCTGCTCAAGGCGTTAAGGGTTTTGGATCTATTCTAAAGGTATATGAAGAAAAGGTTCCCCTCCGTAGAGCCGTTACCCAGAGAGAAGTGGGAGACACTGCTGTCTTCCTTTTAAGTCATATGTCCCGCGGGATAACGGGGGAAAACATTCATGTTGATGCCGGCTTTCATGCCATGGGTCTCCTGTAACCAATGAATACTTAAAGTAATTCCCCCAAGCACTCTTTGAGTATAAAAAAACCCATTGTTAAGAACATAATTCCAGCTGCCAGCTTTAAAATGGCAGCTGGTATGTATTTACAGACAAATCCACCCATAAAGGTGCCCAATAGAGTTACTGCCGTTAATCCCAGGGAGGCCCCCCAGAAAATAGGCCATGGTTGCTTATGTTGGGTCACAAGGGTAAAGACCGCCAGTTGGGTCTTGTCTCCCAACTCTGCAATAAATAACAGCCAAAATGATAAGAAGAATAATTTAAGATTCATAACCCCCACCTTTTTATCATCCCTATGGTCAGCAGCCGGAGTATTGTTTGTCTATAACTTCAAGTATGACTCGGGATGTTTCATTGATCATGGTCTCCAAGGGAAACTTCTCCATTATTTCCGTCCTCCCTATACTGGCGTATTCATCAGCCTGATATGGGTTTTCCAGATAGAACAAAATTGCATTAGCTAGTTCTCTGCTATTCCCCGGTGAAACCAGATACCCATTCCTATTATGCTTAACTATTTCCCTTATTCCACCGATATCCGAAGCAATTACCGGCTTGCCCATGGCCATAGCTTCCAAAAGGGCAATACCCAACCCCTCGGATAAGGATGGGAGCACGAAAATATCAAAAGCCCTATAGTAATACCATATATATTCGCTGTGTCCAACAAATATAATGTTTTTATCGCATTTTAAATTGGATGCTTTCGCCACTAAAGCGGATTTAACCGGGCCATCACCCACGATCATGAATTTAGTGTCGGGGAATTCCCTCAAGACCATGGGTACTGCATCTATCAGCACATCCAGACCCTTTGCCGGGATTAACCTTGCCACGGTTCCCACCAGCTTCTCCCCTTTATCAATTCCCCACATCCGTTTTATATCCTGATCTTCTCTTATTTTTTCAGGAAGATGAATCCCATTATAAATGATTCTTATCTTATGCGGATCGATGCCCAGCCCAAGAGTGGCGTGGTTTTTCAAAGCTCCGGACACGGCGATTATACTTTTTGTTATTCCCGATAACATTTCTTCGATCCAAATTGCCCCCCTCCTTGCCCATCTTCCCAGATTCCCGGGAAGGAAGTTATGGATGGTATAAATACATGGACGCCTTGCCAACAATGCTGCAATCCGCCCAATAAACCCTGCCCAAAAACCATGACAGTGGAGAATATCCGCCTTATATTTACGAAGGAGTCTGGCTAGTCTGAGTATCGTAAAAATACTTCTGATGGGGCTGATTCTACTCCTTATAGTGAAGGGTACGACTATCGCTCCCCATTTTGTTAACCTATTCCTGTCCTTCTTAGATAACCTGCATAGGGCTATTACATCAAACCCTGAATCTATCAGGCCTTTGATCAGGGTCATGTAATGTTCTTTCATTCCCCCTTCTGCATTTCTAATGAGTTCAGCGACCCTGGGTTTTGAACCGTATTCCATCGTGCCATACTCCATTTTTGACTTTTCCTTGGACTTCATCCACTATCAACAACACAAAGGTCGGTGCTACAAATACCATAGCTGTTGCCGCAGACACTATCCCGGAATCGTTGAATAAAAGGGCTGCAACGGCGCCAATTGTCCCAGCTATCAAACCCTTTATAAAAACTTTATGCCTTTGATACACATCATTAAAAATACCTACTGGCCGATACAGGAGCAAAACCATTACTCCCAGTGATGTAATAAACACCCTTGTCCATATGGTAGTCCGAATAAGCCTGATGTTCATAGATATCTTTCTATGAAATATACCTAATAACTCCCCGAGGCCATTTTCTTTAACAGTATTTGCCGTTTGCCCTATATGGCTCTGGCTATCCACCACCCGGAGGGAGTCAACAAAGAATATAGCTGTCAACGATATTACCATTATAACGATAATGGATGCTATGCTGTGGAAACGTATTTTTTTGTTCCGTATTATCAAGGCCAATGAGGATAGGGCGATAAATACAGCCATTGTCCCCCCCACATTGGCACCTAACTTGGGTGAGGCTATGGTGAATAAGGTTAATGTACCCATTATAAGCGCTGTAATCATGACAGGCTTCTTCTGGCTGGAAAACTTCTGGAATATTGCAGCAATAGCTGTACAGGAAGCCCCGACCAAAACCCCCATATATTCGTTCCCCATGCCATAAAACCTGGCTCCTGCAATTACATCATATCCCAGGGGGGATTCCTTAATAAGGTTCATACCCAACCATTGGTCAAGAATTAACGCCCCCAAGGTCAAAAGGGAAATGATTAGAATCCTGTTCATAGTAGATCTAATCCATCTGCATAGCAAAGCAGTTATTATTATGGACAGCGAAAGGGCAACAAGGGCGGTTCTGTAAAGCTGAGGTTGCTGCAATGTTGGCAACACCAGGTATACCAAAGGTACAACCATTATATAGATCAGCATAGGCTTTATCCACTTTAAATACTTTCTTTTAAATAGTAGTAAAGCTGTCGATAAGGCAAGAATAGGGATCAACGTGTATACATACCCCTTTATTAAGAAGGGCCTTTGATTATAAATATCTACCAGCTTATTGTTAAATTCAACCAGATCCTTCTTCCCTACACTTCCCGAAAGCGAGAAGATTGGAGTTCCACCCTGACCTGCTAAGGGCTTTAAACCAAAAAAACTGAGTAAGCTGGCCCCTACATCCAGATTGGTTACTATACCCATCCTATGGGTAGAACCCGATGTAAGCCAGCCCCTTTGTATGCCTTTACCCGCCACCATTATTGGGGTTAGCCTATTGTTGTTTCCTATTTCTCTGGCCGGACCTACAGGCGTGAGGATCATCATATAATCTCTATCCGGATCAAAGCGATCCAGTAGCCTGCCAATAAACTTATCCCCTTCCTCCAGGGCTCTTTTCTTATGAAGATCAATCCTGAAATCCATGGACAGATGACGGAAATCCTCAGCTCTGGATGTATCCCCCAATTGAATTGCTATGATATGTGCTTGCTTCTCCAGCCTTTTATAGGTATCCATCAATTTATCGTAATCCGTCTTTATTCCCATGGGCCAATCGGGATCTTCTGTTAGAAGTGATTGACTGACATCCCCAAGAGGTACTATTCCCCTATCATCCATCATCATGGAGACAAGGAAGTTTTTACCTCCGACATCCTTCTCTGTTATTCTATAATTGTCACAATTGCCTAGAACGCCAACTTTGATGCCAGCCTCTCTAAGGGCTGTACCCAAGGCTCCTATCTTTACTCTATAAGGCCTGTTTTCGTTAGCTCTGTGTAACTTAGCTATGGATGGATTAGCTATTGATCCCTCATCCATCCTATATCCGGTAATCTGGAACATTAAATTCTCAATCCTTTCCCCCCTATATGAATATCCATATGGAAAGGCTGATTGGGAACCGGACACTCCTACAACCCTGGAGCCGGCACCTAGGGTCAGATAGGCATTATTCTGGGAAAGGCTGCCCCCGGTATTAGTGGTCATTAGCCCTATACTGCCAATATCCATCAGTCTATCCAGGTTGGGAGTTCTTGCCTCATATATATCTTTCCATCCAATGCGATCCAAAAAAACCAGGATTGCCTTACCTTGATCCCCTGTATCGCTATGTGTTTGGATCATTGAGCGGCCTTCATATGCCAGGGAATCATTGGCAACAGATAATATGGAAAACACTGTTGCTAATAAAAAGAGGATTAACATCAAGCTAAAATGAGCGGGTATTCTTTTCAATGCAGACCTCCAGTAATTATTGTATATTTACCTTCTGTCTAACATTATTCCCCATATCTCCTCCCTCAATCAAAAAAGCATATGGGAGGTTTCCTTTTCTTCATCCAAAGGAAACCTCCCATATGCTTTATAACCAATTAATTTATTGCTTCTTTGTTTTGCTCAATATAGCAGTCCCTGATTTCATATTGATTAGAAGGATGCCCAGTGACACAAGTATAGCAGCCAAAGCAACGTTGAATCCAAGAAATCTTTCCTTTAGAATCAAATAGGATAACAAGGTACCAAACAGGGGGATGGTAAACTTGTATATACTGACTCTCCCAACATCGTTGTACTTTAACAGGATAGACCAAAGGGTAAAAGCAGCCGCGGATATAAATCCCAGATACAGAAGTAGTAGAGTCCCTTCTGGTGTAAAGGATATATGCTTTCCCCCACCTAGCCATCCCACGATTATCAGTATCAAGGATCCGAAAAACAATTGATACCCGGATATAGCAAATGGTGATATGTTCTCGGCTATTTTTTTAGTGTAAATAGCCGCTAAAGCCCCTACTAAACTGGAAATAATAATAAATCCTTCACCTGTAAGGGTAAAGCCGGCACGTAGACCATTCCCAGTCATGTTGGCTATTATGACCCCTGTAAAGCCCAGGACTACTCCGGCAAACTTTCTATAGGTCAACTTGTCCCGGGAAAAGAAGAAATGAGCCAATATAACGGCAAAAAAGGTATTACTGGCCGATATTATTGAGCCTAAAGTCCCGCTGGTATTTGAAAGGCCTATATAAAAGAACATATATTGTATGCTGGTTTGCATAAGGCCAAGGGATATAACTTTGGGTACATGGTCTTTCTTTAGTTTTAGGGATCTGCCCGTTACCACACAAAATACGAATATCATTATGGAAGACAGGAAGAATCTATAGCCCGCAAATACAATTTTCTCATAGGTATCACCGGATCCTATGGTAAATAGGTTATAACCCGATTTAACGGATGGAAAGGCACTGCCCCATAGGAAACAGCTTATTAAAGCCAGAATCATTAAAACATATGAATTGGTAAATATGGTTCTCCTTTTGTCTTTCAATACTTATCCTCCTGTTTATAGACATGATCCTTATGGTTCTTCATTCACCTTCATCTTCTTTTTCTGTGTCATCTTCTTCTGCGCCTTCTTTCCGCTGTTGGCACTCGCTGAACACTTTATCTCCATATTCCTTTAAATCCTGTGCAGCGCTGTTTATGGTTTTTGCATCGCTGTCTTTTGAATCCAGAATTTTTCTGAGGTTGGCCAGCTTTTTATTTAGCCCATCCTTTTCTGTATCTTCCAGATAATCTTCATACTCTATCATCTTATTCTCGGTATTTTCCAGTATGGATTTGGCATTCTTTATAGCCTTCTCCCTCTCTATCGCTTCTTTTTCCTTGTCTTCCCTATCTTTCTTTTCCTTGGCCTCTTTCCTGTTTTGGCATTCCTTGAATACTCCGACGCTATACTCCTTCAACTGGTTGGTTAATTCATTTATGCTCTTGGTTTCCCTGGAATTAAGCGCCTTCCTTAAATCATTCATTCTCTTATCCAAGGTATCCTTTTCCTCTTTTGTAATAAAGTCTCGGTAATCCTTGATCTTAACTGCAGTTTCAGCCAACAAGGTTTCGGCCTTCTTAACAGCATCATCAAGCTGACCTAAGATGGATTGCAACTTTGTAATATACTCTTTAAATTCAGAAACCACTTTTTTTAGAGTATCAATGTCTCCGCTTTCTACTTCGTGGTCAACCTGGGAGATATAAATTTTTATCCTATTGATTTCATCTTCCCTGATTAATCTCTCATAGTCTTCAATAAACCTATTCGCTTTTCCGACAATCTCTTTACCCTGGGCTGCAACCTCCATAAATGCTTTTTCTTTTTCTGCAAGCTCCTTCTTTATATATTGGATATCATTTTTAGGATCAATCTCGATATCGACTCCAAAAATCTCTTTAATCAATTCTTTCTTTTTCCATTCATGGATCCCCCAATAGCTGATCTTATCCATATTTAAAAAGCCCCCTGGAATAGTATGACGGTTGATATCCTCTAACTCCAAGTTAACGGCAAAAAGGGCCAACCCGGCAATCTGTTTAATATCCATATTGGTGTGAACCCTTTCCATTACAGTCGTGTAATATTGGGGCAACTTTAAAATTTGCTTTGTTGATTTCAGCTCTTTGAATATGGCCAGGACAATTTTTTGTTGACGGTCTATCCTATCTATATCTCCTTTAGCTGTATTACGGGTTCTGGCATAATCCAGGACCTGCTGCCCGCTTAAATGCTGAAAACCCTTCTCCAAAACCCTGTCACCTATTCTCACCCTTAAATCCACATCATAGTCTACCCCACCCATAATATCTACTACGTCTTTAACTACATTCATATCGATGCCAATGTAATACTGGATGGGTATCCCACCAAGAAAGTGGCTGACTGTTTCTATGGTCTTCTCAAAACCCTTGCCCTTAAACCCGCCCCCTCGTGCAAAGGCAGCGTTAATCTTTTCCCGTTTTTCCCGTCCGGGTATCTTTACATAGCTATCCCTGGGTATGGATATGATATCCACTTTGTTCTCATCAAAGTCCACAGATATAAGCATAATTGTATCAGTACGGAAGGAGCCCATGGTTTCGTAGCGCTCTACACTGGCATCCAGGCCGAGAAAAAGAAAATTCACCCTATCACTGAATTGAAATGGGTTCTCTAGCAATGGGTCTATCTCAGCACTGACCGGCTCCTCTTCCTCTCTGTTGGTAGTTGTTGGGACATTCACCTTCTTAGGTGGATTTTCAAATAATACTTTGGGGTTGGTAATCTGGTAGTAGCTATATGCTCCATATCCTATCACGGACAGAATAATCACCGATATGACGATAATCAAATACTTTTTCACTGGTCCCACCCTTTCAAAATCCAGCATATTAATAGCTGTAGCTGTTATAAACCATAACCATTAAGCTCCCAAAGCCCGCTATTTTGGAGTTATTTACCTATATTCTGTATGTCTTAAGGGGCCTAATTGCATCTCCGTAGATATTATACTACTCTTTCCATATTTAAGCATTGCTTTTTTTATAATTTCTATTATAGAACCAACAAAATGGTCCTTGAAAGTACCGGGGATGATATACGCCCATAAGATAAAGGTTTCAATATTGGATCCCTTCAGCCCACAAGAGAAATAATTTATACATAAATAAACGCTGGGCAGACAAACCTGTCTGCCCAGGGAAAATTAACCAGGATAATCGATAGTATAAGGTTTAGTATAATCTAGTCAACTTGCTCCTTTCAAAGAGCTTGTTTGATATGTTGTAATCGAAGAGTATGGCTATGGGAGTCCTGTTTACCTTGTCAGCACCTTTATCTCTCATTACTTCATAATCAAAGAACTCTATATGGGCCATTCTGGATATCTGGCTGGGAGTGTATTGTGCCAGATGTGGAAGATATTTTAGGATATTATCCCGATTATTGAAAAAATTACGGACCCATTGCTTCTCCTCTTCATCAAGCACTACGTCTATTCCCTTTGGATATCTGGAAGGCTTGCCCTGAGAAGCATAATCCAGCCTAATTAAATCCTTGAAGTACTCCCCATCTATGCCATCTATACTAAGCCCATATTCAATGAAGATCTCGTAATGGCGTATAAGGCTATGGGATAATCCGGCGTAACCCTTTGTTCTCCAATACCTGGCGAAGTCTTCATAGAGAGCATAATAATCTCCTCCAAAAAGTTGGCCTAAATATTCCAGGCTGTTTGTGTACCGATGAGTATTATAATACCGTTCCACCAAATCCTCTACATCCTTTAGCATAAGCATCTCGCCATAGGAGATATCCCGATTTTCCAATACCTCATAGGGTGGCTGCGACAAGTATTTGTATTCCCAGATTTCAGCGTCTTTTCGTATCCCGGATCCCTTTAGGAGCTTGAGGAATCCCAGTTGAAGCCTATCAGGCTTAAGCTTATAAACATCATTAAAGGATCTTTGAAAGGACAAATAATTCTCTCCGGGCAAACCAGCTATTAAATCCAAGTGGAGGTGAATATTCCTATACCCTTTGAGTATCTTAACCCTTTCCGAAAGCTTATCAAAATCCGTCTTTCGCCTTATAGCCTCTAAGGTTTCTACTCGAGTTGATTGAACGCCTATCTCAAATTGAAACAAGCCAGGCGGCGCATCCTTTAAAAGGTCAAGGGTTTCATCATCAAGAAGATCGCCACAAATTTCAAAATGAAAGTTCGTGTTGCCCCCCATCTCCATTATCATCCTAAAGATATCCCTGGCTCTTTTGGGATTACAGTTAAAGGTTCTATCTACCAGCTTGACTTGTGGGATTCCGGCATCTATAAAGGTCTTGATATCCTTCCTCACCCTATCCAGGGAAAGATATCTAACCCCCGGATTTATGGAAGAAAGGCAATATTGGCATTGAAAGGGACAACCCCTGGTGGTTTCATAATAGACTATCCGATTATCAAGATCCTGAAAACCTTCCTCGTAGGGAAAAGGTAAAGCGTCTAAATCACTTAATGGTGTCCTATCCCTGTTCTCTATTATGGTCCCAGCTTTTCTATAGGTTATACCCTCCACATCATCCAAGGGTTTATTGTTCATTAGTCGTTCAATAAGGAAGGGAAAAGTGATCTCTCCTTCCCCCTTTACTATAACATCGACTTCTGTATTTTCCTCCAACAGGGAAACGCTATCATAGGATACCTCCGGTCCCCCTAAGACAACGACTGAATCCGGGATTACCTTTTTTATAGACTCTACTACCATCAAGGTTTCTCTGATGTTCCATATATAACAGGATAGGGCAATAATATCCGGTTTATGCCTATATATATCTCCAACAACCCTCTCAAGATGATCATTGATGGTAAATTCATCCATAATAAGGGTTAAGGGCAGGTGCTTTAGGCTGGCTTTTAGGTATCTCAAAGCCAGATTACTGTGTATAAACTTAGAGTTTAAGGTGGTTAATAGTACTCTCATAACTTTATGAATCCCCTATCCATTAAGAATGCCCTCACCGGTGATGCCTCTACCCCAGGAATATTAAGGGGAGCTGCGATCAGTATATATTTGCCCTCTACAACTTCTTTTAGTCGTAAACCTTCTAGGATCATTATGCTGTTTCCCAAAAGGGTTTTATGGGTTTCATGACCGGGTTGGCTACGTTCTATCCCTAAACTGTCTATACCTACACCTATGATACCTGTTTCCAGCAAATACTCTGCCCCGGTCTTCTCCAGGTAGATAAAATCCGTATTAAAATCTTCTTCGAAGGAATTTTGGGTCTTAAGAAGTACGAACTCCCCGTTTAATATCTCCTTTTTTATCAGATCCTCTTTGGTAATACCATCTTTTATATGGGTAAAATCCAATACCGTACAGGGCGACACCCAACGTTCTTTGGGATATACGGTAAGGTCCCCTCCACCCTCAATCATATGAAGCGGGGCATCGATATGAGTTCCAGTATGCATATCTATAGATAGCCTGCTCTCATAAACACTTCCGCTGCCAAAGTCCCGAACTACTTGAATGCCAGGCCGCTTTTCATCCCTATTTTTATATACCGGCATATCCGTTTGGATTGGCATCGATATATCAATAATAGTCACAGACATCCCTCCATATTCTTCCGTCTCTTTCTATTAGCTCTCTTGCTTCATCCGGGCCCCAACTCCCTGCGCTGTAATTGGGGAAACTCGGCGGAACTTTATCCCAGGCTTCTGCTATGCTATCGATGAATCTCCAGGAGTGCTCAACCTCATCCCACCTTGTAAAAAGGGTGGAATCACCCCTTAAGACATCATAGAGCAGCCTTTCATAAGCGTCTGCCGAAACCGAATCAATGGCACAATTCTGGCAAAAATCCATTGCCACCGGAATAATTTCACTGCGCGCCCCCGGTTTTTTTGCATTGAACTGTAGAAAGGCACCCTCCCTGGGTTGTATTTTTATCACCAGCAGGTTGGATTGAAGATTTTCAAATTCTTTGAAATATAAAACCTCCGGCGGTTTAGAAAACTCTATGGCTATCTCCGTTGTCTTGCAGGGAAGCCTTTTCCCAGTCCTTAGGTAAAAGGGTACCCCGGCCCATCTAATATTGTTAACCATTAACTTCATGCTCACATAAGTTTCCGTATTTGAATCTTGAGAAACCCTATCCTCCTGGCGGTACCCTATTGCTCTACTGCCGCTGTCCGGATCCACCCCTTCTCCATACTGGCCCCTGACAACGTTTCTGGCTACTTCCTCTGGCGCCATAGGTGATAGAGCCTTTAAGACCTTGACCTTTTCGTCCCGAATGGATTCGGTATCCAGGTTAACCGGTGGCTCCATGGCGGTTAACATGAGTAGTTGCAACATGTGGTTCTGCATCATATCTCTTAATGCCCCGGAACCCTCATAGTACCCGCCCCTGTTTTCAATCCCTATGGTTTCACAGGATGTTATCTGTATATGATCTATATGCTTATTGTTCCATAGGGGCTCAAAAAGGGTATTTGCAAAACGAATAACCATTATGTTTTGGAGCATCTCCTTGCCAAGATAATGATCGATCCTGTATATGTGTTCTTCATTAAAGACCCTTGTTATTTCCTCGTTGAGTCTGGCAGCCGATTCCAGATCCTTGCCAAAAGGTTTTTCTATCACAACCCTCTGCCAGGATTCCTTTCCGTTAGGTACCAGACCGGCAGAATGAATCCTTTCAACTATGGGACCAAAGTGCTCCGGTGCAACAGCGAGATAAAAGACCCTGTTACCCCGGGTCCCATATCTTTCATCCAATTCATTTAAAAATTCTCCCAGCCTTTCATACCCCTGGGAATCGTAGAAGTCCTTTTTATAGTAATAGAATCGAGTGAGTATCTTTTCCAATTTATCTATATCCTCGACCTTGTTTCTTGAGTGTTCCTTTATGGATTCCATAGCTTGGGAGCGAAACTCTTGGATAGACTTATCCCTCCTACCCACAGATACCAGAGCAAAGTTTTCCGGTAATAACCCAGAAAGGTATAAATTGTAGACAGCAGGATAAAGCTTTCTGTGAGCCAGATCACCCGTCCCTCCAAAAACTACTAGCAAAGCTTCTATTATCATCGCCTCCTAATGAAAAAGATCCAGTTTTGATCCGAAGTAAATATATATACCATTTGAGGCCTGTCATAAAACACATGCATTTATAGTATATGCTAGTCTCATTTTTTAAAAGGGACCGATCTGTTAACTAATTGGGAAAATCATGGGAAACGATTTGCTTGAGACCATCAAACAATATTATGATAACCCCTACTAGAATATTTAAATAGTAGCTTATAGTCCTCCAAATCAACATGGATACAAAAATCATATTCCCTGGAAAGAAAAGCTTGAAAAAGGCTATATACCCCGTTTCCGATGCTCCCATGGACCCTGGAGACGGCACAAAGGATACGGCCAGATAAAGAAGCGATTGTACGGCAACCATATTAACCCATCTCTCCCCCTGCAATCCCAAGGATCTATAGATAAAGAAGGTAATACTAAGAAAAGAAATTAATTGGATCGCCGTCATCAAGCACAGAATCAACATAGCCTTAGCATTTCCCTGCATTAGCTTAATACCCCTGTGAAAATCTTCTACATGGGACATAAGCCTGGTCTTGGTCGCATTGGGATCCTTTATTAGCCGAATAATGCCCAGTATATCGATGGTCTTGAAAACCAATTTCTCTACAAAGCCCTTGTTAAAAGATAGGGCGAGCAACAGGAAAACTGCTCCCGCGTTGATTACAAATCCGAGGACGGAAAACCAAAAAATCCAGCGATTATGGTTGTATATGGTTATACCCTTCCAGATAAATGCGGCTACAGAATACAGGGATAGCACCACCTGATAAATCAGAAACTTAACCATAAGGATAGAACTGGCTGAGCCACCAGGAACTCCAAATTTACCCATATAATAAACCTGGGCAGGCTGACCACCGCTTGCAAAAGGAGTGACCGCATTATAGTACTGTCCAATAAGGGAAACTTTGAGACAATCCCAGAAGGAATTAGCCTTGCATATTACCTTGACTCCATAGTTTAAAATAATCCCATCCATTATCCAAAATAGGACCATCGAGGCCACACCAGCCATAATCCAGTTAAACCTGACACCATGGAATAACTTACCTATATCCTTAATCTCGGGGTCTAAAATTCCTATTAGGGTAATAATAAATATATTCAAAACTATATACAGCAAGGTCCACTTCTTCTTTTTCACAAATACTCCCCCTTGGACAGGTTAAATAGATATTATCACTAAAGTACACCATAATCAATATACCATGTGAAACCCTTTGAGATTGTAATTACAATCTGCTCATAGAATCATACCCATACGCATAAAAATATATGGATTGATGTTTAGCTATTTAGATTAAGGGTATTAATAGCTAACAAAAAAAGGGGGACGGTCATTATGAAAAGAATAAGTGTAAGTCTTCTTGAAGCCGCCCTTGCTGAAAGAGAAGAATACCTCGAAGAACTAAAGAAGATTGAGGGAGGACTTCAGGAGCAGATAAGCAATCTCCAGTATGAAATAGATGAACTACTCATCAGGATCTTTGATTCATACAAGAATGAAAATAAAGGTTAAAGACGTAGCACACCTATAAATATCTAATTTACACTGAGCCCTATCCAACTAGATAGGGCTCATATTTAATGCCTTGATTTTTACCACCCACTTCTATATACTGTTAACATTAGGCCTTAGATGGGATAAGCCTATCATATAAAAATTAATTAATCGGCTGTTTATTATAGATTATTAATCAAACCTATTAATCTGAGGGGGAATATAAATGTCAGAACAGATTAAACAGATCGCAATGCGGATAAGGGAATTGAGAGAAATACATGAACTAACTCAAGAGGAGTTGGCCGAGCAGTTAAACCTAGATGTCGACACATATCGCCAATACGAAGATGGAGAAACAGATATTCCGGTAAGTATTCTCTACGGGATTGCAAACCTTTTTAATGTTGAATTAACGGCCATTTTGACGGGAGACGAGCCTAAGCTGAGATTGTATTCTCTGGTTCGAAAGGGAGAGGGCATTAAGGTGAACAGGCGTAAGGAATATGCCTATCAAAGTCTCGCCTATAATTTTGCCCATAAGAAGGCAGAACCCTTTTTAGTTACGGTAGAACCCGATTCATCGGATGCCCCCATCGCTCAGAATTCCCACCTGGGTCAGGAGTTCAACTATGTGCTGGAAGGTACGCTCATGATCAGCATAGACGGCCATGAATTAATACTGGAAGAAGGAGATTGCGTTTTCTATGATTCCAACAGCAAACATGGCATGAAAGCTTTGAACAATAAACCCGCTAAATTTCTTGCAATCATCATGTAAAGGAGGACCTATGTCCATGCTAAAGGATTTTGTAAGTAATGAATTCAATTCGTACCAGGATTTTTGGAATAATTTTAGTGTGAAGGTACCCGATAACTTCAATTTTGCCTATGATGTGGTGGATCACCTGGCCCAAATAAAACCGGATAAAACCGCCATAGTGTGGTATGACGATAACGGGGAGACAAAGATCTTTAATTTTAAAGATCTCAAATATTACAGCGATAAAGCTGCCAATTTCTTTAGGGACGCAGGCATAAAAAAGGGAGATCCCGTTATGCTCATCCTCAAAAGAAGGTATGAATTCTGGTTCTGCCTGCTGGCTTTACACAAGCTGGGGGCCATAAGTATTCCTGCCACCCATCTCCTGACCAGCAAGGATATTATATACAGAAACAACGCGGCTGATATAAAGATGATTGTAGCCGTTAATGAAGACCAGGTTATAAACCATATTGAGGCTTCTGAAGAGAAGTCCCCCTCCTTGAAAACCAAGGTGCTAGTAGGTGGCTCCCGTGAAGGTTGGCTGGACTTTGACTCCGGGCTGGAAAGTGCTAGTAACGTATTCCATAAACCTGTAGGAGAATCAGGAACCTCTAACGATGATATCTCCTTATTATACTTTACATCCGGAACCACCGGTTACCCAAAGATGGTGCAGCACAATTTCACATATCCACTAGGCCACATCTTGACTGCCAAGTATTGGCAAAATGTTATAGACGGCGGACTTCACTTAACTATTGCTGATACAGGATGGGCCAAGGCCATGTGGGGTAAGATCTATGGCCAATGGATCAGTGGCAGCGCCATATTCGTATACGATTACGAACGATTCAATCCCCAGAAGATGCTGGAAACCATAGAGAAATTCAAGATAACTACCTTCTGTGCCCCACCTACCATATATAGGTTCCTCATACAAGAGGACATCTCCAAATACAATTTGGATTCCTTAAAATATTGTGTAGTGGCCGGCGAACCCCTCAATCCCGAGGTCTACCACCAGTTCTACAATGCCACCGGTATCAAGCTGATGGAAGGGTATGGTCAAACAGAACTGACCATAACCGTTGCTACCTTCCCCTGGATGAAACCCAAGCCCGGATCCATGGGAAAGCCTGCTCCGGGATACGATGTAGATATCATTGACGAGGAGGGCAATTCCTGTGGTATAGGTGAGGAGGGGCAAATTATCATCCGTACGGATAAGCGAAAGCCCGTTGGGATGTTCGATGGCTACTACAGGGATGAGGAAAAAACTGCTGAGGTATGGAAGGACGGTATCTATTATACCGGCGATATGGCATGGCGGGATGAGGACGGATATTATTGGTTTGTGGGCAGAGCCGACGATGTAATCAAGAGCTCCGGATACAAGATCGGGCCATTCGAAGTAGAAAGCGCCCTTATTGAACACCCTGCCGTGTTGGAATGTGCCATCACTGCGGTCCCCGATGAGATCCGGGGCCAGGTGGTAAAGGCAACAGTAGTCCTGGCAAAGGGATATAAGGCAAGTGACGATCTGAAAAAAGAGCTACAGGATCATGTAAAGAGGGTAACCGCCCCCTACAAGTATCCTCGGATTATCGATTTTGTGGACGAGCTCCCAAAAACCATCAGCGGTAAAATCCGCAGAGTGGAGATTAGGGAACAGGACAGATAATAAGATAAAATCACAAATAATATTCCTATTTATGGAAATAATTATTAATAGGGTTTTATATTTTCAAAGGACCTATCAGAAAGGGCTATTGATAAAGAAAATGTTTTCATTTTCTTTATCAATAGCCTCTATTTATTTATTCCTTTATTATAGAAACTTTTTATTCTGTCTTCAAAGAAATCGTTAAGCAAGGTAACCATATTCAAATATTAAGTATCCATAGTAATAGTATACCTTGTATAGCTACTACTAGAGGTATACCCCATTTGAACTTTACGTGCTTAGTCTTGTGACGAAATATATACATTCCTCCCAATATGCCTACGGAACCTCCTATAAACGCTACATTGAAAAGAGTACGTTCGGATATCCTCCATGCTCCCTTCCTAGATTTTGATTTGTCCATTCCCATCATGATAAAAGCAATTGTATTAATGACAAGAATGTAAAGCCATAGAGTCAGTTTTCCTCTCATAATTATTCCCTCTACCAATAGATAAGCAAAGCTACTATTGACCCATTGCTCTTTGTATTTTTTTATATAAGGCCTGTTTTCTTTTTTCGAAAAAGTCTTCAAAGTTATCAGATCTTATAGCATCAACATCGATTAAGTGAGTTTTTAAAATCTCATCCAAAGCATCAGCACTTATATTTCGATCTCTCTCCAAAATCTCCAGATATTTACTTGGTGCATTTCCGCCTATAGCCCGGTTTGTAATATAAGAAAGGGGAGTTTTATTTATGATAGAATTACATAGTGCCGTTGATATGTTATGTTTTATACAATACGCCCGAGGGAAAATATGATGTATATCTATATTTTCATTATCATATAACTGAAGATCTATGGATACCCCAGACATAAAGTCCCTACACCCTTCTCTCATGAGCAATACATGAACCCCTTTATATGCTGCACTATTTCTTGTCCTCATAGTTAAAAGCCTATTGATATCAAATAGGGCTTCAGTAACAGTATCAGGTTTTTGTCCACCATCTATCCAATCAATTACTTGTGGCAAGTCTCTGGCGAATCGACTTTCAGTTGCTGAACCGTATAATTCCCCGAATACTCCACTCCAATACCACTGAGCTATTTTTTCTCTAACAGTGAGATTATGAGCCTTGGGTCCTAATTCTACCAAGATAGCTGTTAAAGGAATTAGTTGTGAAATATATGGAATATCACGATTCGAGAAGACATTCTGTTCCATTAAAAATTGAGCTGTCTTATAAAAACCTTTTGTAACTTTGTCATTCCATTCCTTATATTCGTCAACATTAAGATTCAATATATCTCGTCTTTTACAGCTAACTGCAACGTTAGGATATATCTTTTTACGATTATAAGTTACAAGTAAGGCTATAGTTTGCAAAAAATCAGTATTATCCAATATGGATAGAATGGGATTATCCCTGAAACCACTATACCTTGATTCCCAGTCACTTCTTAGCGAGAAATTATCTGCAGCAAAGGATGCTGTCAACAGCTCAAAAACCGTTAAAGTTACACCTCCTGTATTTACATTCTCAAATACCTGACAGACTGCATCTTTAGGGGTAGTATTTAAAAGTGTTATTATAGGCAGTTGATAATTATTGAACGATGCAAATGCACCAGACATAAACTGGCTCCATTTTAAAGATCTTTCAGAGTGCTTTGAGGAAGCTATGGAAAAATATCTATTTTGCCATTCCAGTAGTTTTTCAGGTCTGTATAGATAATACACTGGTATCACTCCAGCTTGACATTCTTTTTCTAATGTTGAATAATCTGCTAATATAACACCCCCCTTTCCTTTTATTATCTTATCTTCAGGTACTGAAATTATTGCATCATCCTGATCCGCATTTAGATCTGAAGCAATATTTATATCTAAATAATACCATCTATTCACTTTCCGTCCCTGACTGTTGCGAGTCTCTACAGGTTTTTCATTGTAAAGTGCCTGGTACAATGATGTTATACGTTGTTGTCCATCTAATATAAGTCGTTGAGGCAGAGTTGCATATTCTAGTTCAACGCCTTCTACCAAACGTGGTTTAAATCTTACATTGGGATTACCTGTCTCCAATAACATTACAGAGCCAATTGGATATGATTTTAGTATGCTTACTAATAGTCTTCTAATTCTTTCATCATCCCATACCCATCCTCTTTGGAAATCAGGTAGTTGTGTTCTACCCTCTTTTACTGAATCCAATACACTCTTAAGCATTTCAGAAGTACTATGAAAGATTGTTGCCATTTACATTTGTTCCCCCTTTATCTTTACGCTGATAAATTAAATTCTTACTGACTTTATGTTATAATATAAAATCTAACAAACTATTCGCCAAAATACTCTTTCAGTTTTCTATCACAATGCTTCTTAATCCATTCTATTTCTTCCGCCTTAAGTTTCTTGAAAATATGCCTACTAAGTTCTATATATTCCAAGTCACTTGATTTTCTCATGAAATTCATATCCTCGAAACGTTTAAAGGGATTGGATAATATGTTCCTCTCTACTTCTTTCCTGGTATAATCCCTTAAATACAGACATTTCCGTTTCTCTACTACAAGGCCCTTCTCCCTTCTGGTTTCATAATAATCAATAAAATAATCAACCAGATCTTCCAATTTCACTCTACCCTTGTAATCCATATGTTCGAAAATTCCCTTCAGGAGAACAGGCTTATAGGAGTAACTCATGTCCATCCTAACTACCATGTCCATAAACTTATCCTTCATATTTGCAGGAGTGATTAGTTCCCATCCAAACTTCTTTGCATAGTCATATACATTTTCTTCTTTAAAATATTTAAAGGTTCTGTTCTGTCCCATTGGTATCTCCAGGTCCGGGATGATCTTCGACTCTCTTATATATCTTTCTATGGTCTCCGACTGCACATCAACCATGCGTACGAATTCCATTTGAGAAATCATTCCTCTAACTTCTTCCTGCCAGTTAAAGAGCTCAACCAATTCAAAATCTCTTATATCCACTGGAAAATCCAAATATACTGATGGCTTTTCTCCCCTGGCGACTAAATCTTTATCCAGCTTCCTCTTACTGTCGGGAGCTAATATGTATTCTCCTGGTCTATACTCTCTTATATTAAACAATCTATGTAATGAATATGGTGCATTAAAAAGACTGGCATTATCTATTAAATCAAATACCATTAGATATTCCTTACCTTGAGCCAGTCTTATCCCTCTGCCCAACTGTTGCGTGTACAAGGTCTTGGACATAGTTGGCCTTGCCATGAAAAGAACCTGTGTATTTGGACTGTCCCAACCTTCATTTAATAAATCACAAGCACACAACACATTAATATTCCCAGATTCATATTCGTTGAGGATTTGCTTCCTTTTTGAATTATTCATGCTTCCGGATACCGCTTGAGCATTAATATGGTTTTCTCTTAATAGATGAGCTATTTCTTTGGCATGCTTAACCGATGCGCAAAAAATAACAGTCTTTTTATCCTTTGCAAACTCCAAATATGTATCAACTATTACCTTGTTCCTTTCAGGTATAAATAACTTTGATTCTAAATCTTGGCTATTGTACTTTATTCCGTTTATCCTTACATCAGAAATATCTATATTGGTTTTGACCCTGATACATCGAACAGGAACGAGTTCTCCAATCTCTACTGCAGTCTTCAGGTCTAGCTTGTGAGCTATATTTTGAAATATCTCCAATAAGTCTTCTCCATCGGTTCTGTCGGGAGTAGCAGTTAGACCCAATGTGAATTGGGGCTTAAAATAGGATAAAATGCTTCTGTATGTCTCGGCTGTCCCATGATGAGCCTCATCAATGATAACATAACCAAACTCTTCAGGGTTAAAATCTTCTATATTTTTAGATATACTTTGGACACTACCACATACTATATATGCATCTTTTTCCTTTTGCTCAGCAATGTATAATCCTGTTTGTTTCTCCTTCCATATATTGTTGAATGTTTTTTTAGCTTGTTCTATCAGTTCCTTAGTATGGCCGATAAAAAGAGTTCTTTGTCCCACAGCTTTTGCATCTGAAACTGCAGTTACTGTTTTCCCAGTACCGGTAGCATGGTATAATAGCGCAATGCTTTGCCCTTCTTCCCGCATTTTTCGAAGACTGTTCAAGGCTTCTTGTTGATGCTCTTTAAGTTCAATCACCTTGCCCTTTTGGCTTGGTAGATAATCCTCAATCATCTTGAACATAGGAAGCTCGCCAAAAAAGGTTAACATTTCATCCTTCACCTTTTCCGACTGATACTTTAGTTGGGAATAAACCCATCTGTAGATCTTCCAACCCTTATAAACAAGGCTATTCTGTTTGAGTAAATCATCATAGTATTTGTCTCTAGATATTTGAGTTGGATTATGATATGTTTCTCCGTCAACTTCAATCGCTATTCTTTCATCTTGACTCTCTAGAGCAAAATCTATAAATCTATGATTTCCGTAAATATCAGTAAAGGGGTATTGTACAAATATGTATTGACTTTTATCCGGTCCAAACACATCGCAAAACAGCTCAATAAATAATTCCTCTGAACCCCTATTTACATTACCCGTAGAAATTATCTTTCTTGCCATTTCAATCTCCTCATTAGCATCAAACTAATTTATCCACTATTCGACTACTTTTACTAATACAAAACCTTCTCTAAAGGCGCCTCTTTTTGAGATTTTCTCTTCTCTTAATTTTTCAAATTCAGTTAAAGAAACGCCTTTGTGATGGATAATTGCATAAATTACTTCTACCAAATCTACCAGCTCTTCTATATCTCCGTTTCTCTTATATTCGTTTAATTCCTCTTGAAGCTTGTTATTTAAATATGTAAGTAACTTATCTCCTTGCTCCTTATAAACTACTGCCTGTTTGCCTGACTCTTCAATTATCTTGGGAATCTTGTCTCTCACTAGCTTATTATGTTCTATAACCTTCATATACTAAACCACCCTTTATATCCGAGTATACCTATTATACATTAAATTCAGGTGTTATAGTGTCCTTCACCCTGAATATATTCCCAAAACCATATATCCTCACATATCTTCAGTTCAATTAAATCTTATCTTTGGTAAATGTTTATGAATTAAGAATCAAATCTTCTTAGCTAATTTAACTCAAATGTCCATTCTGGAGTAATGAGCCGATCCTTTCCCTCCAGTGAATACCATGGACTAATGCTCTCATCCATTGGGTTTATCAGTATCTGAGTCTGTTGTGCCGGCATATAGGATTGAGCTAGTAGAAACATCTTTTTATTATCCTGGCTAATGGCCATATCCATTATTATAACAGCATGGCCTGGACTACTGCCGATAATGAACACATCACCAATTTTAGTATCAACGGGCTTTAATTCTTTTTCTAAAGACAGGGTACTTGCGTAAGCCATTACCATATCCATGTATTTTCTAAAACCTTCATAGGTGTTGGACGGGTCTGCTGCTTTATAGTATTTAACATCATTGCCATTCACCTTGATTCTGTAACCTTCCATCCATTTGCTGTACTCAGCCCTGAAACCCGACACAAAATCAAAGGCTATGTCTGTAAAAGCCCCTTTTGAGTATAGGTATTCTGCTCTCAACAGCATTATGGCATCGGCACACTGATGTAAATCCCTATTGCCTATATCCACATCCAACACACCATCGTACTTGTCCGAGGAAGGTTTTTCTCTGCCATTGTAATACAAGGCCTCCTGACCGTATGGCTTTAGCTTTTGATGCGATTAGAATTTTCCTACTATTCATCAATCCAGCCACCTTGTTTTAAAGTTATTGTCATGAATAGAATTACGGATGCATTAGTCAACTGAAATAACTATTAAGTCTATCATACAGCATTTTGTTGAGAATGTTCCATTCTCGCTAAAATCTTACTAATACTTATCTGAAAAGAGTAAGTAATTCCCTTTAGACACAAATTTGTTTTAACTGCCAAGAGACAAAAGAAGGGACTGCCTTGGCAGTCCCTATTTACTACATAAGTTTGCTTAACATCTATTACTAGAATTTTATGGCTTTGCTATATGTTGACATAATCTTTTATCGGTTGATTGATTAAATAAGCTATCCTTTATATTAATCAGATATCAATTCCATGGATTAAATTCTCCGGTTCTGATTAAATCCAGGAGTATATCTACTACTAAGGGATCATATTTAATACCTCTTCCGTCGCTTAACTCTTTTATCACTTCTTGTTTAGACCTGGCCATCCTGTAGGGTCTGAGGGTAGACATGGCTTCTGCCACATCGCAAACAGTTATTATACGCACGTTTAGGCTGATCTGATCTCCCGATATCCCATTGGGATACCCGCTTCCATCCAGCTTCTCATGATGGTTGAGTACAATGTCCCTAATATTCCATGGCAATTCTGCACCGCTCAATATATCGTATCCAATGCGTGGATGCTCCCTTATAAGGGCTAATTCAGCATCCGTCAACGGGGGCATTTTATTTAGTAACTGGGTAGGTATACCTATCTTACCCACATCATGTAATAATCCACCAATATACAACTCATTTATATCATCCTGGCCGAGCCCCATTCTTTGGCCAACTATGGTAGCCAGTTTTCCTACCCTTTCTTGATGACCGGCTGTATACGCATCTCTATATTCCAGGGTGCGCGATACAGTTTTTGTTAAGTCAAAGAAGGCTCTCTCCAGTATCCTCTTAGTCCTTTCGTTACTTTCCCTTATCTTTTTTTCCGCGCTGTGCTTGTAAAGGGCTATTTCTATAACCATATTGAGTTCCCTGGGGTTTACGGGCTTAAGAATATATCCAAAAGGTTCGGTAATCTTCGCCCTACCCAGGATGTCATCATCAGTATATGAAGTGATATACACGAGGGGTAGATCAAATTGTTCGTGGATTATTTGGGCAGTCTCAACACCATCCATTTTCCCCCCCAATTGGATATCCATTAAAATCAGGTCGGGTTTTTTGGATGAAATACAATCCAGAGCCTTTTCCCCGGTGCCCACAATTCCGGCTACACTATAGCCCTGGTTGTTTAGTACCTTCTTTATTAGGATCGCCGTAATAGGCTCATCCTCCACTATAAGAATGTTGGCCTTTTCATTCACCTTCAATTTAGTACTGGCTGAACTATTATCCAATAGATTTTTTATTCCTTCATTCCTTATTATGCCCATATAATCCCCCACCCATATATTCTTGTACTGGTCTTGATCCTGCTTATAATCCTATTCCTGGATAGCTATATACCTTACTGCGAAAATGGTTATATTTAATAATGCAAATGGGTATTATTCATTTCCCAGGTATTCCTCAATTCTTCTCATCTCATACCGTAGTTTTCCCAATATCTCCATTGCCCCATCTATCCTGCCCTGCTTACCCATATTCTCGAGGCTGGTTAGCAATTCAATAGCATGGTGGGCACCAAAATTTGAGACTGCGCCCTTAAAACCATGGGCTTTATGTTCTAACTCCTTAGGGTTCTGGTCTCTTATAGCATTGGCTATCTCTTCCAGTTGCTGAGGATAGATATCTATAAACAGTTTGATGAGATCCTTAACGAAGTTATCATCATGATCTGCAGCCTGTTTGAGCCATGATAGATTGGCAGCACTCTTAGACTTTAAAAATTTATCCACTGTATCATAGAGTACGGCTGGGTTTAATGGTTTGGACATATATCCGTCCATCCCTGCATCAATACACTTTTCCCTGTCGCCCTTCATAGCATATGCAGTCATGGCTAAAATAGGAATACGCTTACCGGTAACCCGTTCCATTTCCCTAATCCTACGTGTTGCTTCTAATCCGCTCATCTCCGGCATCTGAACATCCATCAGAACCAGGTCGAATTCTATATCGCCATCTAAGGCCTCTATGGCTTCAAGACCGTTGGATACCGACAGCACGCTATATCCCCTTTTTTCAAGAAGGGTGGCGGCAAGCCTCTGATTTATTATATTATCCTCAGCGATAAGGATTCGTCCCTTGTTTTGTGAAGCATCCATCAGATTCTCTACAGAGACGGCAACTGATTCCGAATCCCCATTGTCAGTTGCATATTTTTGATTTACTGTTTTAGCAATGGCTTCAAACAGATCGTTTTCTCCAACAGGCTTAATTAAGTATACTTCAATGCCTATCTCCTTGCACCGGGCCATGCCTTCCATTAGATCCATGGATGTGAGCATCATAATGGTCGTATCCTTCAATCCTGCATCATTTCTAATATGTTCTGCTACTGTAAAACCATCCATTCCAGGCATATGTCCATCCAACAGGATTATATCAAAGGGTGTACCTGCCTTAAGATATTCATTCATTAATTGAATACCAGTTACCCCATCCTGGGCTAAGACAATATATGCACCCTTTTCTCTTAGCATCTTTTCTAAAATGATACGGTTAGTTCTATTGTCGTCGATAACCAGGATCCTAAGACTTGATATATCTACCTCTGGATCAACTTGGGCAATACTCTCTTCTCCCTTGGTAAAGCATGCAGTGAAGGAAAAGGTGCTCCCCTCTCCTACCTTACTAACAACATCCATGCTTCCGCCCATCATTTCCACTAACTGCTTAGCTATGGACAGTCCTAAACCAGTCCCACTGTATTTACGGGTATGGGTGTCCCCTATTTGGCTGAAGCTTTGGAAAAGCCTATCAATCTTATCATCCGGTATGCCGATTCCCGTATCCCTAACTTCAAACCCCAGAATAACAGATGAGTCCTTATCTTCAATCACCTTGATATCAAGGGCGATCTCCCCATGTTCGGTAAACTTAACTGCATTTCCCATCAAATTATATAGAATTTGCTGAAGTCTTATCCCATCTCCAATTAGGTTATTCGGGACTTCCGGATCTATATAATATATGAGTTCCAAATTCTTTTCATGAGCCCTAAGGGCTAATGTACTGCATACCTTGCTTATTATTTCATCAAGTACAAAGGGGGAATTCTCCATTTCCATTCTGCCGGCCTCAATTTTTGAAAAATCCAGGATATCATTAATGATCTGCAATAGCGATATTGCTGATTCTTTAGCCATGGAAATATATTCTCTCTGCTCGTTGTCCAATCTTGTGGATAAGGCCAGCTCCGTCATACCCAAAATGCCATTCATGGGTGTCCTTATTTCATGGCTCATCCTAGCAAGAAAATCGCTCTTTGCCCGATTTGCCTCCTCTGCCTCTTCCTTGGCTTTCCTGAGTTCATCTATCATCTTGCTCCTCTCGGTAATATCCCGTATTACGCTGAGAAGCATCCTTTCCTTATCGATGGTTACACCCTGTGAACTCACCTCCACGCGGAAAGAGCTACCGTCTTTTCTATAATGGATGCTTTCGAAAAGAATGCCGCTATCTTCAGCTTCTACCATTTGCTCTGCTACAACGGATTTGTCTTCCTTGCCCCTTAAGTCAAATATGCTCATGGAAAGGAGCTCCTCCTTGGTATATCCATAAGCCTTTATAGCCGCATCGTTAGCCTCAATGATTTTCCCATCCATCTGCATAAATAGTATAATGTCGTTGGTGTATTGGGCTAAAAGCCTGTATCGATCCAAGCTGATCTCTGCCTGCTTTAGGTGGGTAATGTCCCGAAGGGATTGAATGGCTCCGATCTTGTTCCCCTGCCTATCAAAGAGGGGAGATGCCGTAGACCAAAGGTGGGCTCCCCTGCCTTGATTTAACCTGGGTATAAATCGGTCTGCGCTAATACTTGCACCATCCCTGGTGAGATTGTTATAGCCTTCGATATTGTCAAGGGAGGGAATATTGACTAGATTTATCAGTAAATTTTGTGTTTCTCCATAGAAAGGGATAGAATACGCGGATTGATCCTTACCTATTATATCCTCCGCTTTTATTCCAGTTAATTTCTCCATGGCATTATTCCAGGTTAAAACACGATTGTGATTGTCTACAACAAAGGTTGCATCCGGGAGAAACTCGATGATACCTTGGTACATTCCTCTGGAATCCTCCAGGTCTTTCATTATGATTTCCTGTTTCCGCAATAGTTCTACATTTTTTTCGTTAGTCTCTTGCAGATGGCGAATCATGGATAGATTACTCAGCTCCAGTTCTCTGTTTTTCCAAAGAACTATTGCCAGGATACCTATGGTGAGAACTTGGCTAATTACCATGCCGATATAATGAAATGTTAAGTCCTCGATATGCGGAAATAGAACAGGGCCTACATAATGAAGGATCATCGGTACCCCAACCAGTATAAAGGATAAACCGGCAAGTAAAAAAATGTATCCACCTATTGTCGAAATAAAACTGGGCTTGTTGTTATTTTTTATATCCACTGAACCCATTCCCCCCATATGCCTTGCTATCTTTTGTTATATGCTCATATCTAAATTATTTGACCAAGATCGTTAACCTTAATTGTAGATAGATTCCCATTCATATTTAATATTGTGTTTTCATAATAATGGAGCGCATTTATAGTTCCATTAACGTCCAGAACCCTGCAGTATGTGGTTATCCCCATGGATGAGCCTAATGTGCCAGCCCTTATTTTTTTACCGGCCACCAGTACCCCTCCTCGGGTTATACTATTGGCTCTTTTGAAAATAATGCTGTCCTTGGCAATGAGATTGCATTGATAACACCCTTTGCCTACACAGATAACGTTTCCACTGGATTGTATATCCGAATTCTGGCTATAGGTAAATATTACATCCCCCTGCCTGCTATTGATGTGATTTATATTATCTATATAATCCCTTATGATGTTGGCAATTTCCCGCAACCTTTTTCCACTGTTTATTTTGTACACATTAAGTCCTATTAAGGAGTTGTTTATCATCCCTAGAATTTTAGAAAACTCTGTCCTCCCGTCATCATCCAATACGGGTAATATCTTCTTACCATTCCTGACAAACTGTTTTATTACATCTGTTTTCTGAAGTGAACGAAATACAAACTTCTCGATTGAAACCCCATTCCTATTCATGCCCAGTTTCATTACTCTATTATGTAAGTCATCTAGAAGGTCCAGCACCTTCTTAAGTTCAGGCAATATGATTATATGGGCGATAATATCGCCACCGGAAACGACCTTGCTCCTTACAATATTACCATATACTCGAATATCGCCTTTTCCGTAGACAGATGAATCATAAATGCCTCCATAGATGGTGATATCCCCCTCTGCTGTTACCTTGGTTCCCTGTATAACATTTCCTTTTACTATTACATCTCCGTCAAAGGATATATTTCCTGTGCTTATGTCCACATCCTTCGGTATAATCAATACGGGTATAACGCTAACCACACCTCTTTCCAAATGAGGCCGGCCATCCATGGTTGCCACTATTTTTGAATCGTCTAATAGGATTGTGCCCTTGCCCGCTATAAGGGGCTTTTCCTTCCCAGGCCTTGCCTTTATCCTTTTACCGGTAACGGTTATACCATCCCTTCCAGGTATTGCCGGCAGTGACCTGATAGCTAGTATGTCCCCAACTTTTACAGTCGGTATTATGGTATGATCAAGTAGGTCTACCCTGCCTTTGTCGTTTAAGGCGGGATTTCGATAGCTGGTTCTACTAAATAGATATTGGATCTCGCTGTCTACCCCATGGATAGGTTTATGCCCTTGGGCTACTATCATACCTTCCTCTGAACCAGTATCTAATAACTGTTTTATGGCTTCCATATCTATTAAGTCCATCAAAACACCGGCATCTATTAATCTGTTAATGCATTCCTCAAAAGATGGTAATGATGGCGGTATTTCGTGGTAGCCTGTTCGAATGAATATTCGATTGCGGGGTTTGGTATCTTTTACAAAATACTTCTTACCCGGTTTTCTCTTAATCCTCAAGATAGCTTGCATTTTATCCCGGCTAATCTCTACCTCTACTTCAGTTGATGGTTGAATAACCTTGCTTCTTATTTCCACCCAATCGCTTTCTCTAACGAAGGAGGTACCTATAATTCTTTCACCGTTTATATATACTTCCACACCATCATTGTCCACTACCAATGATGGGTATCTTCCAGTACCTGTTGGATCTATTATCTTAATCTTTCCTTGAGATATCTCTATCCTGCCATCCTGATTATCAGTCTTTTCGGATTCTTTTTCTTCTTTATTTATAATCATACTAACTCTATAAACTACCTGTCGCTTTATTAAACCCCAAAATCTCGAAGTTGGCGATTTTATGGGGACGACATTTATCCTCTCCCTTTCACACCGAAATACCTGCAAAGCCTTATCCAAGGCATCCTCCTCGCTATATGCACTTATCTCCATAGTTTCCCTCCTTCCTAATAAAACTGGATTTATGTTTAGTATAGAAATTAGTTGACTTTATCATGAAAAGGACTACGATCAACATTATAAAAAAAACTATCAGGATCTATTTTAAAGCAAAATTTTCCAAAATCATGTCCAATGTGGATATCATTCTATCCTTTAATGAAAAACTGTATTTTGACAGTCTCCATATATATACGATCGTACGGAATGTACCTCCCATAATGTCCGCTAGCCCTTCCGCATCGATATGAGGGGGGATCTCCCCTCTCTCCTTGCCCCTGGTTACTAATTCCTTAATAAAGTTAATACGGGCATTAAGTATTCCCCTGACATAATCTGCAAGCCGAGCCTCATTCATAAGTCCGTCATAGCTGTAGGACAAGGCGGTAATTGCCGGATAGCTCTCATAGTAATCTGAATAAGTATTGATGCAAACGCGACAGGTCTCAGCAAAGTTTAAATCCATGGCCAAAACAGAATCCCTTATATCCTTGTCAAATCGTGAAAATTCCTTTAGCATGCTAAGGATGATCTCGTTTTTGCTTCTGAAATACCTAAATATAGTGCCCTCGGAAATACCCTGCCTTCTGGCAATTTCTTTTGTGGTGAGCCCTTGGATCCCAAGTTCGCTCATAATCTCGATTGCAGTAATTACAATGCTATCCTTTCTGTTTAATAGAGACATATAAACCTCTTCCTCTCCGGAGTGAGTGTTTACTCCGCAGCATATTATAAAAGGAAATTTAATCCTTGTCAATGATATATGTCACATTTTGTCGTTTTTCGTACTTATTGGTGTTTTCTAGAATTGTCAAGCCTAGATATCGGTTCATAAGATGTGCTCTCGACTCTTAAAATAATGTATATTAAATACTAATCCGTATGTAAATACCATCCTAAATATAACAAAACAGCCCAAATCCTAGGGATTTGAGCTGTTTACGGATCATTCTGGTCATAGAATTATACAGATGAGCCCGCCGCTTCCATCGTTTATAATACGCTGCAGGGTTTCTTGGATCTTAAACTGGGCATCCTCCGGCATCCTCATCAGCTTGTTGGCCAGACCTTCCTTCACCAGTTCATGAAGGGATTTACCGAATATGTTGGATTCCCAAAGCTTTGCAGGATCCGATTCAAACTCATCCAATAAATAATTAATTAGTTCTTCGCTCTGTTTCTCACTGCCAACGATTGGTGAGACCTCAGTCTCAATATCCGCCCTAATAAAATGCAGGGATGGTGCACTTGCACGCAGCCGTACCCCGAATCTGCCGCCCTGTTTTACTATTTCCGGCTCTTCCAGCACCAACTCTTCCATGGATGGGGATACAGTTCCATAGCCGGTATTTCTAACATCCTCCAAGGCCTGGGCCACCCTGTCATATTCCCTCTTTGCCACTGCCAGATCCTTCAACAGACCCACTAGTTGGTAGTCTCCCTGGATATTATAGCCACTAATCTCCCCGAGGACCTTGTAGAACATGCCTGGTTTAGTTTCCATATCCACCAGAACCTTGCCGTTCCCCAGGCTTATTTCGGCAATGGTTGGAGCATTTACATATTCAGAATCTCCCAAGGCATCCTTGATTCTATGGACATCCCTAACCCTTGTGATATCCTGGGTAAATTCCCTTATGGAATCAAATATATGCCCTATGAGCCAATGATCATCATCCAGGCTCTGTACCCATTTAGGTATATCTATGCGGATCTCCGTCAATGGAAATTCAAAGAGGACGTTGCTCAGGATATTATCTATATCCTCAAGGGTTAAATTCATTACATCCAATAATAAAACGGGGACATCATATTTTTCTTCCAGGGCTTCCCTCATATTTATAGTTTCGGGGGCGTTGGGAGTTCTGGAATTTAATATAATTACAAAGGGTTTATCCAGCTCCTTAAGCTCCCTTACCACCCTTTCCTCTGCTTCTATGTAATTTGATCGGGAAATATCAGTTATGCTCCCGTCGGTAGTCACTACCAATCCTATGGTAGAGTGGTCTGTAATTACCTTTCTGGTGCCAATCTCTGCGGCTTCTTCAAAAGGAATATCATAGTCATACCAGGGAGTGCGAACCATCCTGGGGCTATCTCCTTCCATATGCCCCATGGCACCGTTTACCAAGTATCCGACACAGTCTACCATTCTTATCTTCAAGTTGGCATTCTCACGAATAGTGATCTCGATAGCCTCATCGGGCACAAACTTGGGTTGGGTGGTCATAATTGTACGCCCTGCTCCGCTCTGGGGCATCTCATCGATGGCTCTCTCCCTTTTGTGTTCGTTCTCAATGTTTGGGAGAACCAGTAAATCCATTATCCTCTTTATTAGAGTGGATTTACCCGTTCTAACCGGCCCTACCACTCCAATGTATATATCGCCATCGGTGCGCTCGGCAATATCCCGATATA
>ERZ773359.275-NODE-275-length-70733-cov-7.677976_pt1 | contig 70733 bp, 68 predicted proteins | sample MGYA00374955_ERZ773359 | MGnify/ENA primary metagenome ERZ773359 (study PRJEB29098, sample SAMN04486028) | biogas fermenter metagenome | study: EMG produced TPA metagenomics assembly of the Biogas fermentation microbial communities from Germany - Plant 4 DNA1... | reverse complement strand
CTGATATCTCATACACTTTACCCTGCATCTTGCCTATTATGGCGGATGGTTCTCCTACATCCTGAACAAAATAGTATTCGTTTGAGCATCCATAGGCCTGGGGCCTTACTCCCTTCAGCGATATGGTCTTGACGACCTTATATGATTTATCCAGTACGGTAACTGTTCGGTCTTTTATACCATCCAATACATCTAGATCCCACCAATTATCGATGAACAGATAGTCGTCATTTGAGGATAATTGTCCATACTCATCTGCCACCTTATGAATGTCGCTGCCATCGAAGTTGCAGGCAAAAATGCCTGTATTTTTCGTATAGACCAACTTGCCATCAAATATCGTCCATGCCCCTGAACCCTCTTCTTCGATGATCACCTGCTCTTTTTCATCTACGATATCATATCTATATGAGTTTTCCGTGAATGATTGCAAGGTTGCATCCAGATAATTGAAAACAGAGTAAAAGACATTGTTCCCATAACAAAGTAATCCCGCAGTCTTTCCGTAGATACCTTCCCCCTCATGGATAACCTCTACCTCATCCCCTGATTTTTCTAAGGAAAACCTTGATAATGTATATTTTGATTTCGTTGTATCCTCCTTGCCTGGTATTGTTCCGCCATCATTGGTCAAATAGTAGACATATCCACGGTGAATCCTCAACTCGAGGGGGATCTCTTTGAACTCGTGAATTCTGCGTTTTTCTGTTCCCTGAAGGGACATGCGCCATAGTTCATATGACATCTCATCAGGTCCAGTATCTTCTGTTATATAGTATAGTGATTTGTTATAATAGATCAGATTTGAGACTGAAACACCTAAAAAGGCATTACAGCTCGCGATCTTCATGCTGTCCGGTTCATTGTCATGCAAACAGTTTGGCTTAGCGCATACTTGTACCGATGTATTATTCTTTTTATCATAAAAGTACAGAAAACGGTTACCCGGACCGCTCAAAAAATAGTATGCTTCTTGGGTTTCAGCAATTCCCCCACTGGCACCAAAGTCAAAACTATATTGTTGGGAATCCTGGTCAGGAATATATTTATCTTCATATTGAATGCGGGATGTATGACCTGCGCAGGAAGACAGGAAAAAGGTTATGAGGATAGTGAAAGGGATTATATAATATCTTTTCATATGGCATCTCCAAAAAAAGGTCGAAGCCAGTGAAATTTATATTGGATTATCAAAAATGCAATTGTTCAACCAGTTTGCGAAAGCTTGAATGTATAGATGCGTTACGGTTCATTCTTAAGTACTGTGTTTTTTTTAAAACGCCCTTAGGGCCCAGGTTAATATGTTTTTTAAGTATTAAGGGTAATAAGCAGTGGCAGAATCGCTCCAATACCCACTCATGTAACTAACGGTAAATGTGCCCTTTGTGGAGTTTGAACGAAAGTTGCTTCCGGATGGCTTAACAGCACCTGCAGATAATCGCGGACAGAGCCTGTCCTTCGTGAGCTTCGACGTTAACACAATTATATAACTTATGGGAGTATTTGTAAGCCCATATTTTCCTATATTGCGCTAAAATTTGAATTATGTGATTTGGTATATTAATTATATTAAAAAAATCTGGGTGATTTCCTACTAAAAACTCATTTTTATTGCGAAAAAGTAAATCATATACTCATGACATGCCAAAATTCTCAACCCCTACCTCCACCTATGATCCGGTAGACTTATACCGGCTCAATCCAAGCAGAAAGAACAAGTAGCATGGAATGAGAAACAATAGTCCAAGTAATGGTGTTAACATATGAAGAATGTCCTTTTTTTTGTCAAGCAGATACAATAAGGGATAATACTGAAATAATGCCAAAGGAATAACATAGGTAAGAAATTTCAAGATACCATCACCATATATAGAGTATGGATATGTGCCAAATTCTCGCCCTCCATCGGTCAACACATTCATAAATTCCAAACCCTCAATTGTAAAAAAAGTAAAGCCCGCATAGACGAGGAATAAACCAAAGAATATCAAAGCTCCGCATACAACCATAAGCACCAGCGTCAATATCTTGTCCCAGGTCCAAATTACCCCGCTGGCAGGTATTGCATAAGTAAAAACGATAGCAGCTTGTATAAGTCTCCCCAACCGCGAAAATTCAACCTTTGTCGCCAATACCTGAAATATGATACCCCGGGGCCTGACCAGCACCCTATCAAATTCACCGTTTGATATCATCTCGGGAAATAAATCAAAGCCTCTTGCGAAGCATTCAGCTAGGGAAAAAGCCATAAGTACAACCGCAAAGCATAGAAGTACCTGTTCCAGAGTAAAACCCCCAACGGTTTTAAACCTATCCATCATAAAATACAGGCCTAAAAGGACAGTGAAGGATAGAAGTAACTGTCCGACAATCATTAGAAAAAATGATGCCTTATATTGCATTTGGCTCTTTAAGTGTATGGAAATATATTTTATATACAGCCTCATTTTAACCTCCCTGAACCACTACCCTCTTTAATGCCTTTTTCATCCATAGTTTTCCGCCAGTAACCAATATTACAAGCCATATTAATTGAAATCCTATCCCATATAGCGCTTCCATTCCTGAAATATTGCCGCTATAGATGCGTAGCGGCATATTCTGCATGGCCGCAAAGGGCAGTAGCTCTGCAATCTGCCTGAATCCGTCCGGGAAAAACGGCAAAGGTACTATTGAACCTGCCATAAAATCGGCAAATACAGAGCTGATAATTCGTACCCCCGTAGGTGACAGTGTATAGAATGTGGAGATATATATGAACATACTAAAAGCAACTACTACACCCAGGGTCAGTATGGAAGATATAACAAACAATAAAAACTGTAATCCATCCGAAGGCAGTGTTAAGGCATAGGGCTTTGGCAGCAACAGTCCAAGGATTAGAACAGGGAAACACCTCAAAATTGCCCTAGCCAGCCTGGTGGCTACACATTGGCAAAACCATTTCCCATAAAGGTCCATAGGTCTTGCCAGGTCATAGGCAACCTGTCCACTTACAATAGCCGAGAAAATATCCCCTTCAAAGAACCATGTCATATACAATGTCAAAAATGCCTGCTGAACCCATATGTATGATACAACCTGATCTATTCCCATTGGAAAAGCCAGGGGATTTACCCTATAAAATGCCAAGTATTGTGAAATAAACATAAACCCAAATCCGAATTGGGTGGCTATACCTGCAAGCGCTGCAGCCCTGTACTGTAAACTATTTAAAAATCGCATTTTTAAAAGCGAGAAATATGTAGTCATATCCTATACTCCGTGTAAAGTCCCGCGACCATCTCTTCGGCGCTTATTCCATTGACGGATATATCGCGTACTGCTGTATTCTTCGTTACTTGTGCTATCACCTCAGATACGGATTCCTTCTGGGAATCAAATTGAATAGTAATATGCCCCTCCCTGTGATTTATGACCGTCCATCCGGATTTTATTGAGGGAGCAAGGCCTGTATAATCGACCGTTAGGGTTTTAAGAGTCGATATTCTTTCCTTAAGCCCCTGTAAATCGCTATCCAGTAAAATTTTACCCCTGCCTATAAGGATAATTCTCTCCGTTAATGCTTCTATATCCTGCATGTCATGGGTGGTGAGTATCACAGTTGTCTTTTTTTCAGAATTTAGCTTTCTAATAAACTGTCGAACAGCTATCTTTGAGACAGCATCCAAACCAATGGTTGGCTCATCCAAAAACAGTATATCAGGACTATGGAGTAGCGAAGCCGCTATCTCACAACGCATTCTCTGTCCTAAACTCAAGCTGCGGGCAGGTGTTTTTATGATCTCACCAATGTCAAGTTGTTCTACAAGGGCATCAAGGTTTTTCCGGTATTTTTTCATATCTACCCTATAAATATCCCTTATAAGCTCAAAACTGTCGATTACAGGGACATCCCACCATAGTTGGCTACGCTGCCCAAAAACAACCCCAATTTCTCTGGCATGGTTTTTACGATCTTTCCATGGTATACGGCCATTAATAACGCATTCACCGGAATCAGGTCTTAGAATACCGCACATTATCTTGATGGTTGTACTCTTCCCTGCACCGTTTGGCCCAATGTAGCCGACCATCTCACCTTGTTTTATCTCAAAGCTAATATTGTCCAAGGCATGTACGATACTATATTCGCGAGAAAATAATGCCTTTACAGCCCTCCCAAATCCGGCCTGACGAACCGATACACGAAAGGACTTACTGATGTTTTTAACTTTTATCAAGTATAATACCCTCCCCCGCTAGCGATAAGTTTTTCGGGAGTATCAGAATATACATTTTCCAATTAGTTTGTGTATTCCCGTGATTCAAGGCTTGAAACCTGAACTGACTCATTTTTTTTTGACTCTAAAACTTGGCAGAAAAACTAAATCCCTTATTTCACCATCTCATAATATATTATTTTCCCATATGTTGTCAAATGTTATATATACAATCCCGATTAACAAATGCATTATTTATATTTATCCGTAATAAATATAGGTTAACAGCCATAAAGTCAAGATATTGGGGGATAGTATGAAGAAAAGATTATACGTTAGCATGGCATTGATAACCCTTTCCTTAGCACTACATATAGTTCTGCTACCAAAGGATATGGAAGTAAGTAATAGTATAAATTTTGATATACCTGATAGCTCTGGCCCAGTTAGCAATTTACCCTGGGCAGAAGATGAAAGGTTCTTAAAGGCTCAGGAGGATGCCAAAGCCCATGTTTTGATGTCAGCCTTTTGTACTGTTTTTGATAATCCTACACCAAATGAAGAGTTTAATGTTCATTTAGCTGCAAAATCCATTGCGGGAATCGTAATCCAGCCAAACGAAATATTCTCTCAAAACAAAGCAATAGGACCATATGACGAACAAAAAGGCTACAAGCCCGGAGAATCATTTGCGGGTTCTGAGATAGTAATCACTATTGGGGGAGGCGTATGTAAGATAGCATCAACATTATACAATGCTGCTGTATCCAGCAATTTAGAGATAGTAGAAAGGTATAATCATTTCATGCCCGTACCCTATGTCCCCTACGGCCAAGATGCAACGGTTGCATATGGATACAAGGACCTTAAATTCAAAAACAACACTGAGTTTCCAATACTAATCTGGGCCGAGGGTAAAGGAAATAGAATTTACTTAGCGCTGTACGGACAGGAAAAACCCCCAAAAGTGGAATGGGAACATAAAATATTAGATAGACTTAAGCCTTCTAAGGTCTACAAAATAAACCCGGGTTTACCGAAAGGAGAGGAACGAGTCCTTGTTGAAGGGATGGATGGTGCACTAGTGGAGTCATGGATCATAATAACGGATCATGATGGTAATATATCATCCAAAAAAATGGGGAACAGCCGGTATTGGCCTATGCCCTATATTATAGAAACAAACAAATAGCCCTACTAGCCCTATGGATGGTCTTTACATTCTATCGAGGGTTTTTGGGGGGTGAAGGTCAGAAGACAAACCTCCCCACTAAAATTTTGGTGTATGGGAGGATACTTGATGGACAAAAACTGGATGAAAATCTCTTTTATATATGTGGGTACTGTAATAGGAGCAGGCTTTGCCTCAGGGAGGGAAATAATCGAATTTTTTGGTGTATATGGTTTGAAAGGAATTATTGGGATAACAATATCGGGGTTTCTATTCTCCCTCCTAGGTGGGCTGTTCCTTCTCAAAATATATAAATATAGGATAAAAGGATATAATGATCTGGTTGGGAGAGTATTTGGTGGGGCATTTGGTGCAGCTTTAGATGTCATTATAGCAATCTCACTATATACTGGTTTTAGCGTAATGGTGTCCGGAAGTGGGGCTATATTTAAAGAGGAATTGAAAATGCCCTTTGATTTGGGAATAATTACAATGGTAGCTTTATCATTTGTGGTTTTCCTGTTCAATCTCAAGGGTTTTTCTTTTATTAACTCCATATTAGTTCCATTACTAATCTTGGGTATTTTATTTACGTCTATTTACCTAATCATAAGCGTGGGGTTTAATTTTCATGATTATGATGTAGGAATTAGTTTGACCCATAAAGGAAATTTTTTTACCTCCTCACTTTTGTATGTAGGCTCTAATTCCTTAATCATAATTACTGTCTTTTCATCACTGCTACCTTTAATTGGCAATAAGAAGACTGTCATACTTGGAGGTGTAATTGGTGGTTTTATATTGTATATCCTGAGTTTATCGATATTATCGGTTATTCTATTATATTACCCTGAAGTTGCTACAATGGATATACCAATGCTGAAAATCTCCAATTATATAGGCAGCAATTACAGAAAACTCTATGCCGTCATCCTATGGATTGCAATATTTACGACAGCTATAGCTAACGGTACCAGTTTTGTGAGTAGATTTTCTAACAGCCGTCATAAGGTGTCCATAGCTGCAATCTTTTGTATAGCCTCCATTCCCCTTGCCAAGTTGGGATTCTCTAAACTTATAAGCTTGATCTACCCCATATTTGGATTAATTGGATTTTCCATTTTAATCGTAATATTGGCGGTTTTATAAGCTGTTAGATTGGACTGTTAGCATTCAACAGTTATGACAAATAATAAACCCTGTAACCAAAAGATCACAGGGTTTATTATTTAGATTATTTATTTTCCTAAATCATCTTTTATTTGGGCTTGAGCTGCTGCCAAACGTGCAATGGGTACACGATAAGGTGAGCAGGATACATAGTCAAGACCTATACTATGACAGAATTCGATTGAACTTGGGTCACCACCGTGTTCACCACAAATTCCAAGCTTGATATCGGGTCGAGTGGATTTACCAAGATCAACTGCCATCCTCATAAGTTTACCTACTCCCTTTTGGTCTACACGGGCGAAAGGATCACTGTCAAAGATCTGCTTCTCGTAATAATCATCCAGGAACTTGGATGCATCATCCCTGGAAAACCCGAAGGTCATCTGGGTTAAGTCATTGGTACCAAAGGAGAAGAACTCTGCTTCCTTGGCTATCTCGTCAGCCAATAGGGCAGCTCTGGGTACTTCAATCATGGTGCCCACTTCATAATCAATTTTTACACCCTTTTCCTCCAGTACGGCTTCGGCAGTCTTTACCACTACGTCCTTAACGAATTTTAATTCTTTGACCTCGCCTACCAATGGAATCATTATTTCCGGAAGTATATTGAATCCTTTTTCCTGTCTTACTTCAACGGCAGCTTCCATAATAGCCCTGGTCTGCATCTCAGCGATTTCTGGATAGGTTATTGCCAGACGGAGGCCGCGATGCCCCAGCATGGGGTTCATTTCCTGAAGCCCATCTACGGTAGACTTGAGTTCCTCAAAGGTTAAGCCCATATCTGTAGCCAACGCCCTAATATCCGAATCGGTATGGGGTAAGAACTCGTGAAGAGGTGGGTCTAAGAGACGTATAGTAACAGCTCTGTCGCCCATAACTTCATATATCGCCTTAAAATCGGACTTCTGCAGGGGCAGGAGTTTAGCAAGGGCTTTCCTTCTCTCATCTTCGCTTCTGGCCACAATCATCTCACGGATGGCAGGGATCCTATCCTCCTCAAAGAACATATGCTCTGTGCGACATAGTCCAATACCTTCCGCCCCAAAATCCAGCGCCTGCTGAGCGTCCCTTGGGGTATCAGCATTTGTTCGAATAGCTAACCGTCTATACTCGTCAGCCCATTCCATCAATGTAGCAAAATCGCCGGTAAGAGTAGGTTCCTCAGTTGGTAATTCCCCACCATATATGTTTCCTGTAGACCCGTCTAAGGAGATAAAATCACCCTCGTTATAGGTTTTTCCACCTATTATCATATTCTTAGCGGATTCACTAATCAGGGCATCAGCACATCCTGCTACACAGCATGTCCCAATACCTCTGGCAACAACAGCGGCATGAGATGTCATTCCACCACGGGAAGTTAGTATACCTTCGGCGGCATACATACCTTCAATATCCTCAGGGGAAGTCTCCTGGCGTACCAAAATAACCTTTTGGCCAGCCTTAGCTGCTTCTGCCGCAGCTTCAGCGGTGAAGTATATATGACCAGTCGCTGCGCCCGGTGAAGCAGGGAGACCCTTAGCTATTGGAGTGGCTGCCTTCAGCGCATTAGGCTCGAAGGTCGGATGTAAGAGGGTATCTAATTGTCTTGGATCAACCAGCAACAAGGCTTCCTGCTTGGTTATAAGTCCTTCTTCTACCAGGTCTACAGCTACTTTCAAAGCAGCGGCTGCGGTCCTTTTGCCACTTCTGGTCTGCAGCATATATAGTTTACCCTTCTCAATGGTAAATTCCATATCCTGCATATCCTTGTAGTGTTTTTCCAACTTTTCGGCAATTTGAGCGAACTCATGGTAGATTTCAGGCATTACCTCTTTTAACTTATCTATGGGTTCAGGGGTTCTAATACCGGCAACAACATCTTCCCCTTGAGCATTTATTAAGTATTCACCATAAAGTTTATTCTCTCCTGTTGCTGGGTTTCTGGTGAAGGCTACACCGGTGCCGCTATCCTCACCCATATTCCCAAACACCATAGCCTGAACGTTAACGGCGGTACCCCAATCACTGGGTATATCGTTCATCCTTCTATAAACTATAGCCCTGGGATTATCCCAAGAACGGAACACTGCTTCCACTGCTGCCAATAATTGGTTTTTGGGGTCCTGGGGAAAATCTTCACCCTTAATGGACCTGTAAAGTTCCTTGAATCCCTTTACAATTTCCTTAAAGTTTTCAGCGGTTAGTTCGGAATCTTCGGTTATTCCGTTCTCTTCCTTAACCTTGTCCATAATTTCATCGAAATGGGATTTATCGATCTCCATCACAACGTCTGAGAACATCTGAATGAATCTCCGGTAGCTGTCATATGCAAATCTTTCATTTTCCGTCAGTTTTGCTAATCCTTCTACAGTGTCATCGTTTAATCCCAGATTCAAGACTGTATCCATCATACCGGGCATTGAAGCTCTTGCGCCCGATCTTACCGAAACGAGAAAGGGATTATCAACATCACCAAATTTTTTACCTACTATCTTTTCCAGTTCAGACATGGCATTATGAATTTGGTCCACAATTTCCTGTGCGATAACCCGACCATCTTCGTAATATTTCGTGCATGCCTCAGTGGTAACAGTAAATCCCTGGGGTACAGGCAAGCCTAGATTTGTCATTTCCGCTAAGTTTGCACCCTTGCCACCCAAAAGGTTTCTCATGGTGGCATCGCCTTCACTAAAAAGGTATACGTACTTATGTGACATACAACCGTCCTCCTTAATATGTATTTATATGAAAATAGGGTCTTGTCATTCACACCTATTGATTTATTTTAGGCCCTATCATCTTATACAATTTTTAGTCTTTGGTCAATAATATTCTACATTTTTTTAATTTTTCCTGTTTCTTCCCTTGAAGTCGTCTATGAACTGTCGGCTCTTCAGCCTTTTTTCAATGCGCTCCTCGATATATGCCTTTAAGATTTCATCCAGCTCTTCCATTATGGATGAAGGGATCTTTAAAATATTCATCCTGTTCATATCCATATCCAAAACATATTCAATAGTTTTAATAGTACCCATTTGAATATTATTACCAATTCTATTGGCATTAAAACAGTTAGTACATACCAGGCCACCTTCAACAATATCAAAATGATAAGGACCCTTATTGGATCCGCAAATCATACAATTATCCAATACAGGACGATAGCCTATGTGATCCAAAAGTTTAATCTCAAAAACATGAGTTATTAGCTCAGGTTCCAAATCTGAATAGCAAAAGTAGGATAGGGTTTGTAGTAGCAGATAAAAGAGGTGGATATCCCCTTGTCCAGGACTTACCACCTCTTCTGTTAAATTTATAACATAGCTGGCATATAAGAGCTTATCCATATCATTTCGAATTTCATAAAAAGAATCTAGAATGTTTGCCTGAGTCATGATATGGAAATCACCTCTACGATACAGGGTGTATTCGCCATAGCAGAATAATTCTGTGGCCGCGAGAAAACGGCTTTTTGCCTTTCTACAGCCCCTTGCCAATACCGATATCTTACCCAGCTCCGGAGAAAACAAGGTGAGCATACGATCTGCCTCATTAAAGTTGGTGTAGCGTAGTACCACCCCTTTGGTGGGTAGATGTCTTATAATTTCTTTCATCTTTTTCCCTCACCCCATCATTATCCATTTCTTTATATAATAAATAAGTTGTAATCGAACCTGTCTTCGTAAAAAAATTCCAGATTAGTTCCTTCACCTTACAATCCTCCCCTGTATATTCTTATCTTTATCAATTTCTATGGATGTAGCCCGATGAACAAACAATTCATATTAAACCTGTTAAAACATTTGGCACTTAGAGTTTTGTATTTGACTTATATTAGCCTATCCATCAGGAAAGCCCTATATTCGATGAAAAATAATCCGGCATCGATAATATTCGACAAATTGCTTCTATAAATATCATTGATAACCCAGATCTTTTAAGACTCTAGGGCTATTCCTCCAGTCTTCCGTAACCTTTATCCACAACTCCAAGTATACTTGAACACCCAATAAGCCCTCTATATCTTTTCGTGCTCTTTTACCTATTTCCTTAAGCATCCGCCCGCCTTTGCCAATAACTATACCTTTATGGGATTTTTTCTCTACATAGATAGTAGCATGAATATCCATTAATTGCTGATCTTGGCGTTCACTGATACTGGTGATTTCCACTCCAACACCATGAGGTATCTCCTCTCTTAGCAATCCCAATGCCTTTTCTCTGATAAGTTCAGCTATTATAACCCGTTCGGGCTGATCGGTGATCATATCATCTGGGTAGTATTTAGGACCTTCATCTATATATTCCAAAATTCTACTCTCCAACTGATCCAGATTCGTACCAAGAAGAGCAGATACCGGTAGGTAGTTAGAAAACTCAAAGTTCGTTTTAAAATTATCTATTTCATTGGTTAATTCTTCTGAAGTTAGCCGATCTGCCTTATTAAGAGCAACAATTATAGGAGCTTTAACACCTTGGAGCATTTCCATTATCCTTTTGTCTCCACCTTTTATACCATCGGCTATATCCAATACCAATAGTACCACGTCTACCTCATCAAAAGCATTTACGGCAGTCTTAACCATATACTCGCCCAGTTTATTCTTAGCCCTATGTATACCCGGTGTATCGATGAAAACTATCTGGTAGCTATCACGGGTCAAAACGCATTGTATTTGATTTCTTGTGGTCTGAGGCTTGTCCGAAACGATGACAACCTTCTGTCCAATTATAGTATTCAACAAGGTAGACTTCCCTACATTAGGCCGCCCTACCACCGCGACAAATCCAGATCTAAATCCATTTTCCATGCTATCACCCTTTAATAAGTTGGTTTATACTATACTTATAGTTATACCCAGAACCGATCACTTAAGAACTATTTATATCGTCAAAGGTAAAAGGTAGAAGCTGATCCAAGGTATATTCCCTGTACCCACCGCCACCATCACTGACAATTACCTTTTTAATATTGAATTCGGTCATAACTTGTAGGCAAATGCCGCAGGGGAAAGTAGTCCCCAGTGAATCTGATGCCACAGCTATCACCTTTAAATCCCTGATCCCTTCGGAAACGGCTTTAAAAATAGCTACTCTTTCAGCACAACAGGTCGCCCCAAAGCTGATGTTCTCTATATTACAACCGCTATATATTTTATCGCCACCCAATAATGCCGCTCCAACCCTAAAACCTGAGTAAGGCGCATAGGCTTGATTCCTAGCCTTTATAGCTTCAGCCACAAGTCTTTGATACATATTCATAGCCCTCCTTATAACGTGGCTATTTGAAATGCAATAACAGTCAGTATTACACCTAAGATTGCACCTACCACCACCTCATACATGGTGTGTATTCCCGTTTCATAGCGGCTATGGAGCACTATAAGAGCCATTAACAGCCCTAGCGTAGATATCAATGCATTAGCACTTATAAGGGTTATACAGGTAAATAAAGAGAAGGCCAAAGCGCTATGACCACTGGGCATACCGCCTCTTAAAAAAGTCCCCGACTTGTTAATATTTTTAATAATGATGACTGATATTACCACCATAATCAAACTAGCCGCTGTAATATGGACTGGCATGGTCTTAATCTGTTTAATAAAGGATAGGGATATTTTATCTATCTTATCATAAAACAAAATGTAACCTATCACCATGGCGTTTATAGCCGTTATCAATACTCCACCTGCAGCTACATTCTTAATGATTTTTGCCATGGGATGATAATCCTCTTTAATCATATCCACAATAGTTTCGATAGCCGTATTAAACATTTCAGCCGCAATAACAAGAGTAATGGTTATGAACAACAAAATTATTTCTATTCTGGACATCTGAAAAAATACGGCTACTGAGAGTGTCAGGAGAGCTATAATAAGGTGTATTCTCATGTTCCTTTCTGATCTAAAAGCATGGAACAAACCCTCAATAGCATCGTTGAAACTTTCTACCAAACTTCTACGTTTCATTAGCTTGGGCATAATACCCTCGATTCAAATCGTAAGGCATATGCACATCCTCCTTCTCAGATTCGCAACCTTATACTATACTGTCGCCCATACACCATATTTAAGTCCTTGTAAGATTAAGGGATTCCAGTATAGCCTCCTCTTTAGGACGCATTATATTCATATCCTCTTCCTCTATATGGTCATAACCCAATAGGTGCAGCATCCCATGAACCACTAAAAATCCCAGTTCTCGTTCAAAGCTGTGACCATATTCAAGGGCCTGATCCCGTACCTTTTCCATGGAAATAACAATATCCCCCAAGATTACCGAGCCGGTTTCGGGGTGGATATCGTTAATTAGTTTTTCTTCGTCCAAATCATCACATCCGGCCTGTATTTCCAACATCGGAAAGGATAGTACATCGGTAGCCATGGCAATTCCCCTAAATTGCGAATTCATCTGCTCTATTGTGGCATTATCCACAAGGATAATACTTACCATGGTGTTGAACTCGAATTCCTCCATATCCAATGTCCTTTGAACACAAGCTATTATAAGGTCTTCCGTACTGTTTGTAATCTCAATCACATCTTGGCTGTTATCGATTTCAACCGTTATTCCATCATATAGATTCATAATCTGCATCGCCACCTATAGACTCTAGCTTTTCATCTGTTTTTGGATACTCTACCCTATCATGGAAAAATCCAGTCATCACGCCAGTAAAAGCGCTTGAAATGGTGTTTAGATCTTTAAGGGTCAGATGACAATCGTCTAACTGTCCATCTTCCAATTTACTTCTTACCAGCCTGTGGATCATAGCCTCCACCTTCTCCGGGGTAGGATCTGACATAGACCTTACAGCCGCCTCAACAGTATCTGCCATCATTACTATAGCAGTCTCCTTCTTTTTGGGTTTTGGACCTGGATATCTAAAGTCATCAATACGGACATTTCCATCATTGTCCTGTTCCTTGGCTTTATGGTAAAAATAGGCTACTGCAGTTGTGCCATGGTGCTGAACAATAAAGTCCTGGATAACCTTAGGTATTTTATACTTCCTGGCCAGCTCTATTCCATCCTTCACATGAGAGATGATAATATGGCTGCTTAAGGAGGGGTTTAAATTGTCGTGGGGATTCCCCATGGCTATTTGGTTTTCCTTAAAATAAAAAGGCCTTTTAATCTTTCCTGTATCATGGTAATAGGCACCTACCCGGGCTAGAAGACCATCGGCACCTATAGCCTCTGCTGCATTCTCAGCAAGATTGGCCACGATAATACTATGATGATATGTGCCTGGTGCCTCCATAAGCATGCGTTTTAAAATGGGATGGTTGGGATTTGATAATTCTACCAGCTTAATGGGAGTCACAATCCCAAATAGGTTTTCCCATATAGGCAATGTCCCTACCAAAAAAATACCGGATAACAGCCCACCCCCTATACCCCAAAGGGATGTCCTCAAGGAAGCAAACCATCCACTGGATGACATAATTTCCAGAGCAAAAATACTTGCAAAATTTACGATACTTGTCGCTATTCCTGCCCATATAAGTCCATTACGCTGTTTTGCATTATCACATATATAAATGCCCAAGATCCCTCCGATCAAGGTCATTACAATTATGTTTAAAGAATTTTCAAACATTACACCAAATAACAAGGATAAAGCCACATTGACAATCCCGGCAGTCAGAGGTCCCATTAAAATTGTCAATAGCATACCTCCCAAGGCAGTAGGAATGAGGTATTGATGGAGCTGGCTTGTAGACAAGGCCAGACCCAGGACCATCCAAATTATAAGACTCATCATCAAAAGATGCGCCGGATTGTCTATAGCTCGTTTATCAAATGCTAAAAGAAATAGGATGACCACAATCTCTGTCAGTATAACGATTATACCTATACCCAACACAAGAGATAAATCCAGCTTATCTTCCTTTAGCAGACCTAACTTCTGTAACATAGCATATTGCTGTTCGCTTATTGGCTGTCCTGCTTGAACTATGTATTGACCCTTTTTATACATAACAGGTTCAACATTTTCAGCAGCGCGGTTCCTCTCCTCTTCCGTAGCGGTTTCGTCAAGAATCATATTGGACCTAAGAGTTGATACGCCAATACTAGTACCCAAGATCCTTAACTCATTGGAGATTGGTAGAGACATCATCTCTTCCCTTAAAGCACTTTTTGCTTCCAATAGGTTGTCCTGTTTAATATGCAATTCTAAAAGTCCATTTAATGCAGTTAATAGATGTTCACGTAATTGATGAAGTTCTTCAATATCAGCATTGAGGCAGGTAAGGATCTCGTCTCTTGACAGCATTATGGGAAAATTGCTTCTGATTTCACCGATAAACTGATCCGTTAATATCTCATCAGGACTTGGCTCGGTCACATTCTCCACCAAACTATGGGTTTCTTCGCCATCGCTTTCTTCTCCAGAAGCTTCTGTATTTTGATCTTGATCAACCTGTTGGGCTTGTAATTCCTGCTTGTAAGCTGTAAACTTCTCTTCTACTAATATTCTGGCCTCATCTATTCGATTAAATATATCTTCAACTTCAGCTAAAACACTTTCACTTATCCCTTCATCAAACCGATATATAGGAGATACGTTATCCCTTGCAGCCTGTCGAAGTTCATCAGTAGCAATGGTGTCTTCTACGTCCCACGGCGCGCTTATAGGGGTTTGTACTATATCCCCTACTTTCAAGGAATACTGTTTAGGTAGTACGGAAGCCATGAGAACAACGAAGATTATAATAAAATTCACCATGGCTAAAAAGGCTCCTAAAACCTTCGTGCTCCGTAAGAAGTTTATAAATCCCCTTATTGAAGGGCTCCCCCTTTTTCTAGTAACAACCTGACTCACTATTATCTCCCTCTTCCTGAATAGAAGAACTTACACAAAAAGAAATCTAATATGGGAATAGCGAGTCGACATCTCCCAACCTTATTAGGTATCATTGGTTACTTAAGAAATGTCGCTCTTTTTCCTTCTGTGATAATTATCATAGGCCCTTATAATTGACATTACAAGCTCATGCCTGACAACGTCACTGTGGGTTAAGCGCACAAAGCCGATCCCATTGATCCCTTTTAATATCTCGGAGGCCTCTACCAGACCGGATTTTGCTCCCGACACTAGATCTATTTGGGTTATATCCCCATTTATTACGGCTTTGGAACCTATCCCAAGACGGGTTAAAAACATCTTCATCTGCTCGGAGGTGGTATTCTGGGCCTCATCCAGTATTATAAATGCGTCATCCAATGTTCTCCCACGCATATAAGCCAATGGAGCCACTTCGATAACACCCCGATCAATTAGCCTAGTATAAGTCTCGAGGCCCATCAAGTCATGCAATGCATCATATAAAGGCCTTAGATAGGGGTCTACCTTGTTTTGTAGATCCCCGGGTAGAAACCCAAGTTTTTCTCCGGCCTCCACTGCCGGGCGGGTCAAAATGATCCGACTTACCTCCTTATTCTTGAAGGCATTAACTGCCATGGCCATAGCAAGATATGTCTTTCCGGTACCAGCAGGCCCAATACCAAACACAATATCATTTTGCCTCATGGCATTCACGTATTGGGCCTGACCTAAAGTTTTGCACTTAATTTGCTTACCCTTATAGGTGACACATATAACGTCACCTGTCAACTCTACAATATGGTCGGTTTCTCCAGCCTTTACTAATTGGGTCAGATACCTCACCCTGCTCTTATCTACCCTGGTACCATCCTCTATTCCTTCTAAAAGCTTATTTAGTACAGTAAAAGCCATATCAACGGATTTCTCATTGCCGATGATCCGAAGCTGAGTCTGGCGTGCAATTATCTGCACTCCAAATTCCTCTTCCAGCAATCGGATGTTTTCATCAAATTTTCCAAAGAGCTCCATCATATGACTAAGATTTTGAATATCAATAAATCTTTCCTTTTGAATTTCCTCCAAATAACTTCCTCCTAATTGGTTAAAAGCTCCACCTGTTCTGCAATATCTTCCAATACTTCTATATATACTATTGCTTCATAACCTTTATCTTTTATAATATCGTATTTGAACTTTTTGTCAATGATTTTCGCTCCCTTGGGAATTCTTTTAAGAGCATCCTCTATGGCTCTTTCAGAGGCCTTTTCCTTGGCCAGATTCATCCCATCACCCTGAGTTATTGTCTTTAGCTCATAATAATCTCTAATGATCCAGGAAATCGACTCGATTTCTGATATACCCAGAAAGGGTTCCCTTCTCTCTTCAACCTCATATTCTTCAAATGGTATCTCTTTTCTATCTATGCCAATCTCCCATTCTTTTGTTTCCAGAACCTTGTGGGTAACTTTTCTCCCTGTTCTTACCTTTAAAGCATCCTTAATATCCCCATATCCTCTTCCCTCATACCATGTTCTGGCGAATATTTTGGCTTTGGCATGTACATAACGGAGTGTGTTCGTATCTTCATGGTGTATTATTCCGCTGACTAAAAGTTGCCCCTTTCTTACAGTTTCGCCAACCTCTACCATAGCATCTCCTTCTAAGACTAGGAGTTGATTTATAATTCCGTCCTTGGAGGCGATAATATTACATGGTGTTTTAGCATCCAACAGTTTAGGAGGTCTTTCTCCCTCTATAACCCTTATTATGGCTTTGGTCCCTTTGAATTCTATGCTTATCCATGAAAGTTCAGGAATTTCTATTAGCATTTCATTCTCTATCTTCCAAGTATCCAGATTTCCCTTGTATGCCCCTGGTTTTAAACCCTTTTCTTCGAGATTGGCATAAATAATGTCCGGGTTAATCTTTAATGTTCCTACTACATCAACCTGCCAAATAAAAGATGACAGGACATACAAAGTAGCCATAAATATTACTATTCCAATTAGTAGCATCTTCCGATGTCTAAAACGATATAAGAGAAAGGGCAATCCTTTTTTATTTACTATTTTTATTTTAGAATGTACTTTTCTTACAATGGGTGGCAAGGCTTTAAAATCTTTGATACCTATATTGGCAACAAGGGATGTATAGCTTATCCGCTTAATCCCCCATAGCCTAATACCCCTGCTAACGCAGAGATTAATAAACTTTTCCAGGGACAGACCATCTACTTTTATAACTAGATATCCTATGATAGAATTCCAAATCTTTATAAAGATCATGGCACTCACCCCCCAATTGACATTTATACCCTTGCCTGAGGTATTATTCCATAGAAAGGATCATATCACCCGGATTTATTGACAGAATTTTCACATGGTTATGGTCCCTATATAAACTCTATAGACACTATTTCCCCGCTTATCATAATATCTTCGGCAGCTATATTTCGGAGATGCAGCTCATTCCCCTGAACCCTAATTACCCCTACAGTTGAATTAACCCTTATGATGTTTGGTGTATATTCGATTATGCCCCTATGGTTTTCCACCAACATCTGATTGTTGCCAATCAAACTTATTTTTGGCATATTGAGGGTAATTTCTTTGGGTAGCTCAAACATCTCAGAAACAGTAGATCTTACTGTCTGCAACTTCTTTTTTTTCATAAAACTACCCCCTTAAATGTCACTTGGCTATTTTAGTAGTTACACAACTGAAATTAAACTTGATCTTTATACTCTGTGACTAATTAAAATATCTCATTAAACTACTTGACTAATCTATTCTATGCAAAAATAAAAAAACTAGAATGTATTAACCATTCTAGTTCCGCTAAAGGGCTGTATATTGACCAGGAAACTTGCTTATTTTTATAAAGAATTCTTTAATGTTACATATTATAGGTATTACCCCTACTAGATGATGTTCTTTCTTCTTTTACTCTTTGGAGCCGACAGAATTTCAGATAGGATTATACCCTCTATTAGTTTATCCCGGGTCAACCCTTCGGGTATTCCTTTATACTGTTTCTTCGTTTGGGTAACGATAGGCTTTTGTTCTATCCTTCTTACATTATTTCGATGATTGAGTTCCAATTTCGTTTGTATTGTTGGCTGTTTTTTAAGGATGGGGCTTTCCGTTCCGATTGTATATTCCGGACCAGTCCTATTCACACCAGTCCCTTGAGGATCAGAAGGGATCCCCACATTTGTTCCCCTGGTTTGTGGTTTTTTTGTCCCACCTATTGCCTTCACAATATTAACAATAATGGATACGAATATAACCAAAATCAATATCTCAGACATTTATATATCCTCCTTATTTCATTGCTATCCAGCAGCCTAAAGCCTGGAGCATAGACGAAACCTGGATGTAAGCTTTATTTATACTTTGTCCCTTTCTACAATCACTGATAGACCTCTTGTCTGGACCACCTTGATGCATGAACCGGATTCGATATACTCGCCTTGGGTAACCGCATCAAATCTAGTACCATCAATGCTAACAATCCCTGAAGGCCTTAAGGTGGTTAAGGCTACACCCCTTTTACCAAGTAGATCTACACTACCGTCTTCCTCGACAGTTTCAGATTCACCAATAATAGCATCAGGTAAAACGAGTCTTTTAAAGGCACCCGACCGTACAAGTAAGTATATAAGTATTGGAGCAATAATCACAGTTAGCCCGGTAGCAATGCCTAGATTCTTAATTCCCCTTACAGGATCTGAGGAAGCAAACACTATACCTATACACATAGCACTTATTCCGCTGATCCCCAAAATACCGAATCCAGGAATCATTGCCTCTATAATCAACAGTATAACACCAATTATAAACAGAAAAAAAGGCCACCATTGTGAATAACCCGCAATGAGGTTAGCACCAAAATAGAGGGTAAGAGCACCGATTCCAATAATACCGAATATGCCAAAGCCCTCTGTAAATATCTCGACTATAATTGCTATTATCCCTAATGCCAGTATTAGAGGAGCCACACTGCCTTGGGTAATAAATTGGGCTAGCTTGGTCAATAGATTCGGTGTAGATTCAATTATATTTGCCTCTGCAAATCCCAGATAGGCCAAAACATTTTGTCGACCTTGTAGTACTGCTTCGGCATATCCATATTCCTTAGCAGTTTCGGCGGTTATATCCAATAAGGAGCCAGCAGGGGAAAGTCCTGGGATATCAATGTCTTTATCAACCATTGCGGCGGCTATGGTTTTATCCCTTCCATTCCTTTCTGCTGCGGCTTCAAATTCACCTCTAATAGCTGCTACAGCCTTGATGCTGTATGGTATAGGTTCAGCTGCCCCTATATGGCTTCCCGGTGCCATAATAATTCTGGGGGCACTAATGGATAAAAGAGCTCCAGCTGATACAGCCCTATCCATTATGTATACTATAATGGGTATATTCGTCTCCTCTATAGCCTCTTTCATCCGAAATGCAGCATCCACCCTTCCACCAAGGGTAGATATCTCCAACAGTATTGCATCTACCTTTTGTTCTTCCGCATCTTTGACGCTATTCCTGAAAAATGTAGCCATAGCAGGAGTTATTTCTCCCTTTATAGGTATAATATATACAGTTTCCCGGCTGTATGCCCTTATTTCCATAAAATTTGTCCCAATTGTAATTAATAGTATCAAACCTATAACTACCACAAGGATACTTTTCTTCATATAGTCCCGCCTTTAAACAATTATAGATTTTGGGTATACTCCTATCTATTATTATTCCTTATATATGCCATAAGTCCTTCTTTTGTAAAATTATTTATTGATAATATACCCAGTACCATGGAATGGTCTGATATAGAAGAATCCAAAACAAAATAATCTACAACATTTACATTATCGCTGACGTAAATCCTGTCTATACGGGTATTTGGAGTATCGCTATAAAAGGCATAGGTGTATAGATCCTCCTTATGTACAATTTTAGCAATGTCAGAGACTATGGGAGATAATTGGGTCATTTCTTCATTTAATGGCCCGGCATTAAAATCGCCCATAAGTATAACAGGTTCAACTGATTGTTCTAAGGATGCATTGATTGATTTGATTTGCTGCTCCCTATCCGCCGCCGTGAGGCCTAAATGGGTTGTGTAGACCTCGAAAAAGTTGTCCCCTAAATCAATTTTTACTCTTAGCAGTGCACGTGATTCAATACTATCTCCGGGCAGTTTTTTATTCTCATGTTCAATAATAGGAAATTGACTAAGGATTGCATTACCATATTGAATACCCAAGATATTTATGGTTTCTCCATAAACGTAATTGTACCCTAGAGCATCTGCAATTTCTTTTGCCTGGTCCTTAAACTTTGATCGGGGCATAAATCTGTCAACCTCTTGGAGACCTATTATGTGGGCATTTGCATTTCGTATGGATTCAATAATGGCATTTAGGGATTCCTCACCTTTTTTATTCACACCGTGACAGATATTAAAGGTCAAAACCACTATTTCAGTTTCTCCAATTTCATTTTTTTGAAATAAGACTTTAGATCTTAACTCTTCTGATCCTCTGGATACAGCAGTTTGTTTTTGTAGAGATGGCCTTTTATATCGAAACACCGTAGTAGACCCCCAGTAGTTAAGCCCAAGGGTTGTTAAGGATAAGAACAACAGTTTTATAATAAAATACTTTAGACCTCCAGACCCCATAATTAAACCGCCCTTTACCCCAAGAATGAACTATTTATATTATACTATATTTTTTGACTATTTTCATTATTATGGAGTCGATTAGTCCCTGGTAAAAAATATGAAGTGATAACAAAAAAACCTGATGTTAACCATCAGGTTTTATCTTTAAAAATATCTGGATTTTCTCCTGAGTTTGCTGTTGTCTATACCAAAACAAACCTATGCCTTTAGTGATTCTCATATTTTATGGATTGAGTCCTATGTTTCCATTATCTACTGAATTGATACCAATGAGCCAAATCTAATATTTTCTTCTTCTAGCCGCCTTACGGGCTGCTTCAGATTTCTTTTTACGCCTAACGCTGGGTTTTTCATAGTGCTCCCTTTTGCGGATTTCTGCTAAAACTCCTGATCTTGCGCATTGGCGCTTGAAGCGTTTCAAAGCATTTTCGAAGGATTCATTTTCCCCTACCTTAATCTCAGACATTCGCCTTCCCTCCCTCCGCTGGAACAATTACCCTGTCATGCAAAATGAGAATCTAAAAGGGATGTTCTAGCAACAACTACTCCATTATATCTCAGGGCTTTTCCTAATGTCAATAATGAAGTTATAACTATGCTAACTTTTCCGGTAGAGGACAACCCCCTAATATATGAAAATGCAAATGTTCAACCATCATCCCACTGTCAGAGCCACAATTAACTATAACCCTGTATCCAGACTCATAAACTCCCAACTTCTTAGCTATTTGGGGTATTAGCACCATTATATCGGAAAGAATTTCACTATTTTCATCGCTTACGTGATTTAATGAGGGAATATGCTCTTTGGGAATAACCAATACATGTACTGGTGCATTTGGCGCGATATCATGAAAAGCAATAATCCTATCATCTTCATATACCTTTTTTGATGGGATCTCCCCATTAATTATTTTACAAAAAACGCAATTTTGGTTATCCGGCATATCCAGCACCTCCTTCCCAAATTTTATATTCTACATCAATACCTTAAAATCCTTCTTTATTATTTTTATAAGATATTATGGCTGGATGGATTGACTTTTTTCGTCTATATTGGTCAACCTTCCCAATACTAAATTATCTTCTAAACCCTCCATAGCTACCAAAACTATTGAGCCTATAAGTCGCTCATCTCCCTGTACAGCTACTCTTATATAGTGTTCAGTGTAGCCTTCATACCAGCCGTCCTTACTCTTGCTGGCCTCTTCGAATAAGACCCATTCTTCCCTGCCTATAAAAGATCTTAGATAGCTTTTTTCCATTTCCCGGCCCAGAGCTATCAATTTACGACTCCTAGATTCTTTTATATCCTCTGCAATTTGGTCTTTATATCTTGCCGCCGGTGTACCGTTCCTGGGGGAATATTTAAAAACATGAATCCGGCTGAAATTGATCTCCTTTACAAATTCCACTGTGCTATCAAATTCTTCCTGGGTCTCACCGGGAAAGCCCACCATTATATCCGTGGTGATAGCTACATCGGATATATGTCTTCGTAGTCTGTCCACTATTTCCCTATATTGCCTTGTTGTGTACTTTCGATTCATTCTCTCCAGGGTTAAATCGTTCCCACTCTGCAAAGACAGGTGATAATGACTGCAAACCTTGGGCATATTTTTTATTTCTCTAACAAAATCCTCTGTTATTAGGGTAGGCTCTAAAGATCCCAATCTAATCCTTTTTACACCTTCCACACCGTGGATTTCTTTTATCAGGCTTAATAAATCCACGCCCTTCAAGTCTTTGCCATAGGACGCTACATGTATCCCGGTTAAGACAAATTCTTGAAATCCGTCATTTACAAGGTCATTCACCTGACGTATCACATCCATAGGTCTACGACTTCTTACAGGACCTCTGGCATAGGGTATGATACAATATGAGCAATACCGATCACACCCCTCCTGAATCTTGAGTACAGCCCTGGTCTTATCTTCATAGGTAGTGATGGGCATCTCCTCAAATTCCTTTACCTGCATAATATCCTGGACGGCATCTATAGGTCTATCCATATTCCGTGCCTTTTCAACAAGCTGGACTATATCATTTCTATCCCTCGTGCCCAATACCAGATCCACCCCGGGGATATTCAATATCTCCTTGGCTGCGGTCTGAGCGTAGCACCCGACAACAGCAATAACTGCATTAGGATTTAATCGATTAGCCCTGCGAATCATTTGCCTCGATTTTCTGTCTCCCAGACTGGTCACAGTGCAGGTATTGATTACATATACATCAGCGATCTGATCGAATTCAGTTATATTATATCCATTTTGAATAAATTTTTCCTGCATGGCTTGGGTATCATATTGGTTGACTTTGCAACCTAAAGTATGAAAAGCCACTGATTTACCATGCTTTGATTTCATTCCATTTCCCCCATATATGACATAATTACCGCCAAAGCAGCTATCCCGGCAGTCTCGGTTCTAAGGATCCTAGGCCCTAAAGTTACGGTTACCCATCCACATTTTTTGGCCAGGTCAATCTCCTCATAACTAAGTCCGCCTTCGGGACCGATAATTACTCCTATCTCTGTCCTATCTTCCTTATATATATCATTCTTATGTTTATCAAAATAGCACTTTAGACCAAGATTCACTTCCCCTTCCCAGGGTATGAGCTTAATAGGATGTGCAGCTGAGGTTACAAGGTCTGAGAAGTCGACAGGGAATCCTATTTGAGGTATCATGCCCCTATTGCTCTGCTTAGCGGCTTCCCGGGCAATCTTTTGCCATCTTTCTACTCTTTTATGAATCTTTTTAGCTTCGGACAGGTTTACAACAGTTCTTGATGTATTCAATGGAATAATGCTATGGATCCCTAGCTCTACACATTTTTGGATTATTATATCCATTTTGGAGCTTTTGGGTATGCCTTGATATAGAACCACTTTAGCATCCGGTTCACCCTTTGACGGGTAACCATCCCCCAGCCTGGCGATTAACCTGTCCTTTCCAGTTTCAATAATAACGGCAGGATAATCTAACCCTGCCCCGTCACAAAGAATAATGGAATCACCAGGCTCATATCTTAAAACCCGGAGTATATGTCCTGCATCCTCTCCGGTAATCTCTATATGTGAATCAACTATATGGGCAGCGTCTATAAAATACCTACTCATTGCGACTCACCACCACTGCCCACTCTCCCATTGTCTTTGTTTCTATGATAGTAAGTTCAGCCCTTTTGATTGCCTTTTCGACGTCATTTATTCGATCCAGTATTATACCTGAGGCTATAAAAATACCGTCATCAGTTAAATACTCTTTTATTCCTCTGGTAATCTCTATTATTACATCTGCAATAATATTGACAACCACAACCTCAAATTTCTCTTGTACCTTATCCATAAGATTGCCATGAACCACTTCTATTTTTTCGGCTACCTTATTCCTATTGGCGTTTTCTTTGGCTATTCTCACCGCATCAAAATCCAGATCTATAGCTAAGGCACTTTTTGCACCTAATAAGATACCGGCTATAGCCAGAATGCCCGTTCCAGTCCCTACATCCAATAGGGTTTTGTCATGGGTTATCCAATCTTCCAGTGCCCTGGCGCACAAAATAGTAGTTTCATGGGTACCCGTTCCAAAGGCCATACCCGGATCCAATTCCAGGATAACCTCTTCTTCCAATGGGTGATACTCCTCCCAGCTGGGTTTTATTACCAAGTATTTACCTATCTTTTTAGGTTTAAAATATTGCTTCCAACTATTTGCCCAATCTTCTTCTCTAACATTACTAAGCCTTAACTCCCCTGATCCTATGTCTATACCAAAATCCTGTTTAGTCAACCATTCAAGTCTATTTTTGACAGTCTGGACATTCTCGTATGCTGAGTCATTATCGGGTAAATAACCCTTAATCACTACACCTTTATGTCTATAATTCAAAGCCTCATCCACATAAACCCAATCAGACTTATTGGCTTTAAACTGTTCAATATCCCGGGGATCTTCAACTATAACGCCGTTTATTCCCACACTGTTTAGAATCTCTGTGACTGCATCTATGCCTTCACCGGTAGTTTTTATCGCTAATTCAATCCAATTCATAAACATGGGCATATGTTCTCATGGCCAAGGCCATGAGATTCAGTGCCCATCCTCCTCCCTATGGATACTTACACTCATACCCCAAAAACATCCTTCATCTTGTCTACAAAGGACTTCCTCTGCTCATGATATTCCCTGCCAGCGGTTTCCTTTTCGAATTGCCTTAGGAGTTGCTTTTGCTTCTCCTTAAGCCTTTTTGGTACTTCAATGTTCACCCTTACAAAGAGATCTCCCCTTGTCGTTGACCGTAACCGTTGTATCCCCTGGTTTCTCAGTCTAAAGACGGTTCCCGTCTGTGTACCCTCAGGTATTTTATACTTAACCTTTCCTTCCAGGGTAGGAACCTCAATTTCAGCACCTAAAGCAGCCTGAACAAAGGTGATTGGCATATCGCAATGGAGATCATATCCTCTCCTGGTAAAGAGACTATGAGGTTTTACGGTTATATACACATAGAGATCCCCGGAAGGCCCGCCCCTTTCGCCTGCTTCTCCTTCTCCCCGAAGGGTAATAGCCTGGCCATCATCAATCCCAGCGGGTATACTTAAGCTGATCCTCTTTACTTTTCTAATTCTTTTCCTACCATTACATTTATGACAGGGATCTGTGATAATGGTTCCTTCGCCACCACACTTGTCACATGCTCTAACGTTTACAAAGCGACCAAAGGCTGTATTTTGGGAATAGGAAACCTCCCCGGTGCCCTTGCATTGGGGGCAAGTTTCAGGCTGCGTTCCTTTAGCGGTTCCACTGCCATTGCATTCATCACAGTTTTCATTCCTGGTTATCTCAATTTCTTTTGTCGTCCCAAATGCTGCTTCTTCGAAGCTAATGGTAAGATTATATCTTATATCCGATCCCCTTGTGGGCCCTGGTCTTCTACTCCTACCGCTGCTTCCGAAGCCTCCGCCAAAAAACATATCAAATATATCACCAAAGCCCCCGCCAAATCCACTGAAATCAAATCCACCAAAACCTTGACCGGTAGGGCCATCATGTCCGAATTGATCATATTCTGCTCTGGTTTTAGAATCACTCAAAACCCCATAAGCCTCGTTTATTTCTTTAAACTTCTCTTCTGCCTGAGGATCATCTTTATTAACATCCGGATGATACTTCCTAGCAAGCCTTCTGTAGGCTCGTTTTATTTCTTCATCCGTAGCGTTTTTATCCACTCCTAATACTTCATAATAATCTCTCTTTGCCAAGTCCCTCATCACCTTGCTTTATTCCTCAGAACTTATTTCTCTTAAAAAGCCAAAGCCTTTATGGCTTTGGCTTTTCAAACAATTATACCTTATAATTTATTCGTCGTCCACCACTTCATAATCTGCATCTACAACATTGTCATCGTGATGACCTCCGGCATGATTTTGCTGATCCGTTCCGGCTTGTTGACTCTGCTTCTGGTATATCTTCCCAAATATCTCCTGGGAAACACGAGCTAATTTCTCCGATGCAGATTTGATATCTTCCGTACTGCCGGTTTCTAAAGCCTTCTTAACAGCATCTATCTCGCTCTGCAGGGTATCCTTATCGGTGGAATCTATGTTACTCTCTAAATCCTTTATTGTCTTTTCTGTGGTGTAAACCAAGGAGTCCGCATTATTTCTTACCTCTATTTCTTCCCTGCGCTTTCTATCCTCTTCAGCGTACCTTTCCGCCTCTCTTACGGCTCTTTCTATTTCTTCATCGGATAGATTGGTAGACGCCGTAATTGTAACCTTTTGCTCTTTACCTGTTCCCATATCCTTAGCGGATACATTTACTATGCCGTTAGCATCAATATCAAAGGTTACTTCGATCTGTGGTATCCCCCTGGGTGCTGGTGGAATTCCATCGAGTACGAACCTGCCTAAGGTTTTATTATCTGCCGCCATTTCCCGTTCTCCCTGTAGAACATGGATTTCTACGCTGGTCTGACCGTCTGCTGCGGTAGAGAATATCTGGCTTTTTCGAGTTGGGATGGTGGTATTCCTTTCAATCAACCTGGTTGTAACCCCACCAAGAGTCTCAATTCCCAGGGATAAGGGTGTAACATCCAACAAGAGGACATCCTTTACCTCACCGCCCAAGACTCCAGCTTGGATAGCGGCCCCTATAGCTACGCATTCGTCTGGATTTATCCCTTTGTGGGGTTCCTTACCTATTTCCCTTCTTACAGCTTCCTGAACCGCAGGAATCCTTATAGAACCCCCAACCAATATGACCCTGTCTATCTCGTTAGCGGTTAGACCAGCATCCTTAATTGCATCCCTTAGGGGTACTAAGGTTTTCTCAACCAAATCAGCGGTCATCTCTTCAAATTTGGCTCTTGTTAGAGTTATATCCAGATGTTTAGGCCCCGATGCGTCTGCCGTAATAAAGGGTAAATTTATATTGGTTGTCAGAACACTAGATAGTTCCATCTTGGCCTTTTCAGCTGCCTCTTTGAGACGCTGCAATGCCATCTTATCCATTCTCAGGTCAATACCTTCAGATTTCTTAAATTCATCTGCAAGGTAATCAATAATCCTTTGGTCAAAGTCATCACCACCCAGGCGGTTGTTGCCCCTGGTTGCCAACACTTCAAAGACACCATCCCCAATTTCCATAACAGATACGTCAAAGGTACCGCCACCGAGGTCATATACTAAAATCTTTTGGTTATCTTCCTTGTCCAACCCATATGCCAGGGCAGCTGCAGTAGGTTCATTTATTATCCTAAGTACATCCAATCCAGCTATTACACCTGCATCTTTGGTAGCTTGACGCTGGCTGTCGCTAAAATATGCAGGCACAGTAATAACAGCCTGGGTTACTTTTTCCCCCAGATAACTCTCGGCGTCCTGTTTCAGTTTGGTTAAAATCATTGCTGAAATTTCTTGGGGGCTATAAGACTTATCCTCAATCCTGACCCTACGGTCACTCCCCATGTCCCTCTTAATGGACATTATGGTGTGTTCAGGATTTGTAATTGCCTGTCTCTTAGCCACCTGTCCTATAAGTCTTTCCCCTGTTTTAGAAAAGGCTACAACGGACGGCGTGGTTCTGCCCCCTTCTGCACTAGGGATTACAACGGGCTCTCCACCCTCCATAACTGCTACGCAAGAATTTGTTGTACCTAAATCAATTCCTATTATCTTCCCCATAATTTACTTCCTCCTAATAATACGACCTCCCCTAAAGGGCTCTATATCTATTATCCGTTACAAACCCTGTACTAATAGGGCTTAACCCGTATTAAAAATGTATCCGGATCTGGTTATTTTGCCCCCTAGTGGATGCCCAAAGTTGTTGTATACTGCAAAAATGTAGATATAATGGTTCATACCAAAAAGTGCTACAGCAAAATTCACGAACTATTACTATAGTGGATAAATATAATAAATTCTAAAGATAATATAAGGCTGGGCTGTATTCTTTCATGGTAGCTACCAATTAAGAACCTACAATGGTTATCAAAGAAGTTTATGGACTAGCTTGTTAAGCAAATTAGCTTTAATACAAATTTTATTGTTTCAAAAAACTTCAATGACCAGTTATTTTAGGTATTACCCTGTAATTAAATAGCTACCTTGACCATGCTGTATCTTATTACCCTGTCTTTACCCTTATATCCTTTTAAGAGGACTTCTACCACTTTGTTTTTTTGGTCCTCATTCTCTGCCTCTACCTGCATAACAGCATCGTGGTATGTAGGATCGAAAGGCTGACCTAGAGCCTCGATCTCCTCGATACCCAACTTTTCCAGTATATCTAAAAATTGTTTAGTAACCATCTCCATACCCTTGTATATGGCTTGTGACTGTGTCGATTCGCTATCCACCGAAACTTCTAATCCCCTTTGTAAGTTGTCTAAGACTGGTAAGAAACGTTCTACAGTGTCATAAACAGTATTCTGGTATGCCTTAGAAGCTTCGGCCTCATTGCGTTTTCTAAAATTATCAAATTCCGCTTGCAGTCGCTGCGCCATAGAAAGATACAAATCCCTCTCTTCCCGGACTTTTTGTAGTTCAGCCTCTAGCTCTGTCAGCTCTTGGCTCTCGTTCGTACAGCCTGTATCCTCGTCCGGGATTGTTTCAGTCGTATCGCCTTCCTGATAACAGTCCGTCTCTTGAATATCGTTTACCTTCTTTTCTTTCTTATCTTTCCCCATATAATCTTCTCCGTTTCTACTCCTTGTTCAATTAAGTTGGCATGTTATAGGAATATTCTCTATCGTTTCCAAAAATAAGTTAAGCCCAGAGAGGTTTAATCCATCTCAATACATGCCTATATATACTATTAACTTGAAAATAGTCTGGTTAGATAGTTACTGAGAGTCTTCCCCATGAAGTCCATAACGGATATGGTCTTGGAATACTCCATTCGGGTGGGGCCAATAATGCCCATAGTTCCCATAGTCTTACCATTTATATTATAGGTAGCGGTTATTATACTATAATCGCGGAGCTCCGCGCATTGATTTTCTTCCCCGATGGTGACAGATACACCTTTATCCGGAGATTTTGCCAGAAGCTTATATAAAAGCTCCTTTTGCTCCATTAGGTCTAAAAATTCTTTAGCTTTAATAATATCATGGTACTCTGGATAATTAAAAATGTTTGTTGTTCCACCTAGATACACTTCACTTACTTCCCCTATATCAATACTCTCAGTAAGGGCATCCACCAGAGAATTAAAAAACTCCCTATTCTGGATCATCTCATCCCGTACCTCTATAAGTGGAACTAGGCTGATCTCCCCAAGACTTTTATCTCTATATAGATGATTTAATAGATTTGATATCCTGGTTAGATATTCTACGCCAACACCTGGGGGTATAGTAATCATTGCATCTCTGACAATCCCTGTATTGGTTACTACCATTAACAAAGCAAAATGGTTGTCTATAGGCACCAATTGTATATGTTTAACTAAAACCCTGCTCAATTTAGGACCCAGTACAACAGCGGTATAGTTAGTAATATCCGATAGAATTTTCGATGTTTGGAAAATGATTTGCTCAATATGCCTTGTCTTATTATCGTATATATCCTTGATATAATTCGCTTCGCTGATACTCAATCTCTCGGCTTTTAACAGACGATCTACGTATAACCTATATCCCTTGTCTGACGGAATTCGACCAGCAGAGGTATGAGGCTGTTCTAAGTAGCCCATCTCTTCCAAATCAGACATTTCATTTCTAATGGTGGCTGGGCTAATACCTATCCCGTACTTTTTAGCAATTGTCCTAGAGCCCACCGGTTCCCCAGTTGTAATATAATCCTCAATAATGGCCTGTAATATTTGTAATTTCCTTTCACCTAAATCCACAGATATCACCCCCATCTGTTAGCACTCTCCCTTAATGAGTGCTAATTCTTATCTTAAATTATCACTTCATTAAGACTTTGTCAATAGGTTTTATCAATATTATTCCATAAAATGAAGTAGAACACTATTTTGCAAATCCATACCCTTAGCAGTCAGATAAATACTTGTCTCAGTCTCGATTAGCATTCCCATTGCCTTTAAGTTTTCTAATACATCCCCATAATAATATTCTAAGCCATGACCAAAACGTTCTCTAAATATTTTCTTTGAAACTCCACTATTCAAACGTAATCCCATCATAATGGTTTCAAATCGTTGGTTTGAAAGGGATATCTCCTCACATTGTTCTATCCCATTGCCATACTCATAAATCCTGTCTATATATTTACATATATCTGCATAATTTGACCATCTATGTCCCTGCAAATAAGAATGAGCTCCGCTCCCTAAACCAATATACTCTTTATTCTGCCAGTATAATAGGTTGTGCCTGCATTCCTTACCAGGTATCGCGAAATTAGATATTTCATAATGAATATAACCTTGAGATTTTAAAAATTGAACGCCCCTGTGATACATGTCCCTCTCCACATCCTCAGGGGGGATTCGAAGTCTTCCCTTCTCCACCAGTTCATATAATGTTGTACCCTCCTCAATGATTAGGGCGTAGGCTGAAATATGTTCTACCCCCATTTTCACAGCGCAACCCAGAGATTCCAACCACTCATCCACGCTTTGGTTGGGCAAGCCAAACATTAGGTCAAGATTGATGTTTTCAAAACCCGCTTTCCTGGCCCAATCCACTCCCCGTTCTACATCCGCTATATTGTGGATTCTACCCAGAGCCCTAAGATGTCTATCCTGGCCAGCCTGCATTCCAATGCTAAGCCTGTTTATTCCAGCTTCCATTAGAACCTTGAGTTTTCGAGGATTCAGGGTTTCTGGATTTGCCTCTATTGTAATCTCTGCATCATCGGAAATTAGGCAGCTATGCTTTATGTAATCCAGTAGCTGCGCAAGCTCCTCTTCATGGTAAAGGGTGGGAGTTCCCCCACCCAAAAATACAGTCTTTATCCTTCTACTGTTTATCTTGGCCTTTGCATGATCTACTTCAACCTTAATGGCCTTTAGGTATTCATCCATCAAATGATCCTTTTGGGCATAGGATGGAAAGTCACAATACAAGCATTTTCTTAAGCAAAAAGGAAAATGGACATATAAACCTATGGTACCCTCTCTCATGTATTATTCCCCCATGCCTAATCGAACTTCAGAACTGACATAAATGCCTCCTGTGGTACCTCTACCGATCCCACCTGGCGCATTCGCTTTTTACCTTCCTTTTGTTTTTCCAAGAGCTTTCTCTTTCGGGAAATATCTCCACCATAGCATTTGGCTAATACGTCCTTTCTCAACGCTTTTATGGTTTCCCGGGCAATGATCTTATTGCCTATAGCCGCTTGGATTGGTATCTCAAACATCTGTCTGGGTATAAGCTCTTTTAGTTTCTCTGCTATTCCTCTACCCCTTGTATAGGCCTTATCTTTGTGAACTATTAGGGATAAGGCGTCTACAACTTCACCATTCAAGAGAATGTCTAACTTAACAAGATCTGATTGTTGATACCCAATCAGTTCATAATCAAAAGAGGCGTAACCCCTGGTCCTGGACTTTAAAGCATCGAAGAAATCATAGATGATTTCGTTTAGAGGAAGCTCATAGGTAATAAGCACCCGGGTTTCCTCCATATATTCCATACCTTTGTACGTACCCCGTCTTTCCTGACAAAGTTCCATAATCGCACCCACATATTCAGTTGGTGCCATTATCTGGGCATTTACTATGGGTTCCTCCATATAGTCGATTTCAGCAGGGTCCGGTAGGTTGGTAGGATTTGAAATATCCAGCTTAGTACCATCGTGCATTACCACTTTATATATAACGCTAGGTGCTGTGGTAACGAGATCAAGATCATATTCCCTTTCCAGCCGTTCTTGTACAATATCCATATGAAGGAGCCCTAGGAATCCACAACGAAAACCAAAGCCCAAAGCCACTGAGGTTTCAGGCTCAAAGGATAATGAAGCATCGTTTATTTGGAGTTTATGGAGGGCTTCCCGCAATTCCTCATACCTGGCCCCATCGGCAGGATAAACACCACAATATACCATAGGATTTACCTTCCTGTATCCCGGTAATGGCTCCTCAGCTGGATTGTCCGCATGGGTTATAGTATCTCCCACCCTGGTATCTCTGACATTCTTTATGCTGGCTGCTACATATCCTACCTCCCCCGCTCTAAGCTCCGGGACCGAAGTAAGGAATGGCTTAAATACTCCTACATCCGTTACTTCAAATTCTTTACCCGTGGCCATCATCTTAATCTTGTCCCCAACTTTAAGTTTACCTTCTTTAATTCTTATATAGGCGATAACACCCTTATAGTTATCGTAAAAGGAATCAAATATAAGAGCCTTGAGAGGCGCATCTTCATCTCCCGTCGGAGCCGGAATGGAGCTAATAATTTTCTCGATAACCTCTTCTATACCTATACCGTTCTTGGCCGAAATCAGAGGTGCGTCTTCAGCGACCAGGCCTATGACATCCTCTATCTCCTTCTTAACCCAATCGGGTCTGGCACTAGGGAGATCTATCTTATTTATTACCGGTACAATTTCCAAATCGTGTTCCAAGGCTAAATACACATTAGCCAGGGTTTGTGCCTCGATACCCTGGGAGGCGTCTACCACCAATATAGCACCCTCGCAGGCTGCCAAGCTCCTCGATACCTCATAAGCAAAATCCACATGCCCTGGTGTATCAATTAAGTTGAGTATATACTCTTCACCATCATCCTTATAGCTTAATCGAACTGCCTTGGACTTTATGGTTATGCCCCGCTCCCTCTCAAGGTCCATATCATCCAGAACCTGTTTTTCCATATCCCTTTCAGTTAATACCCCGGCTATTTCAAGTATTCTATCTGCCAGGGTAGATTTGCCGTGATCGATATGGGCAATAATACAAAAATTCCTTATCTTGTCTTGTCTAGCATTGGACATGCCTATTGTTTCCCCCTTAAAAATCGTAGCATAAAATTTATTTAATCTATAAGAAATCACAGCTGTTGAAGCAGTTATGAGCTTAACAAATTCAGTGCGATAATGAACTATATGAATGAAATTCATTTTGCCTATCGCAAAATCCATCATCCATATAATAATCAATAAACTACAAAAAAGCAACTGATTTGTAGCCCTACAGACCTTTGCATCTTATTTTCAAGTATTATAGAAGGTCAATAACCTCATCATCATATACCCGACTTTTTGAATAAATCCGGGGTTATTACTGTCCTACATGTTTTTGTAATATGATTGACCTTCCTTCCAGAATAGCAATATATCAATGCATGAAACGCCGGGATTCTTCCAGTGAGATATTTTCATGCAAGGCCATATTTAAACCATCGGATATAATCTGTGATATATTATCTATGAGCATATCCACTTCTTTTGGTGTTACAACCAGATCCCCCAGTCCCTGGCTCAGAACCTCATTAACCATGGCATCTAATTGGCTTTCCGGCATCTCCCTGATTATTTTATAGAATGCCGTACCAGGAGCTGTGTGTTTGGAAAATTCCCCAATTAGCAATTCCAGGGAGTCCCTGCCTATAGTGTGTGCATACACTACCGTGGGAACTCCTATCGCTATGGTTTTAATGCCAAGGCTCTGTTCGTTGATTCCCATCCTTTTATTTCCTATACCAGATCCCGGGCTTATACCTGTATCCGCAATTTGAATAGTCGTACCTATTCGCTGGGTTTTTCGTGATGCCAAGGCATCTACAACTATTACTAAATCAGGCTTAATTCTGTCAACTAATCCCTTAACGATCTCACCTGTTTCGATACCTGTTATTCCTAATACTCCCGGAGCTATGGCGCATACAGGACGTACTCGTTCATCAACTTGGTCTGGTATCAACTCAATAACATGACGTGTAATCATCATCCTATCTACTACCTTTGGGCCCAATGAATCCGGTGTAATATTCCAATTGCCGAGTCCCACAACCAGCGTATTACTATCCTTATCCAAATTTACCAACGATTTAATTTCCTGACTTAACTTTTGGCTAACTTTTTCGGCAAATTCCAAATCACCGTATTTTATATCCTCAGCCTCTATGGTAATATATGTTCCCATTGGTTTACCTATTTTGGTTTCACCTGTGGGGCTGGTAATCCTGACTCTGGTTATCCCAATGCCATCACTTTCATAATTCTCACTTTCGATTCCTTCCATATCACTGCTTTGCTGTCCGTATAACTCTCTGGCCTCCATGGCTAGATCCGTTCTAATGCTAGTCAAAATCTTCACCTCTCTAAATTTATATATTTTCAGGTTCCTGGGATTTTTCAATAGGAAATATGTTAAATTAATGCAATACTATCTCATCCTAGTTGCAATTAGAATATTCCATATTTCCATATCCCTATATTGACCACCTAGTAGTTTTTTATACGATTACAATCTAGGATACGGCCAAAAATACTACATTCCACTTGCCTTTTCCAATTTCCCATGATAAAATTATCTTCGTTGATTGAAACAAGGAGGTGAATTGTTTGGCTAACATCAAATCTTCAATCAAAAGGATAAAGATTGCAAATACCAGAACAATGCGAAATAAGTCAATAAAATCCGGCTTTAGAAGCGCCATTAAGAAATTAGAGACAGCCATTTCTGAAGGCGATTTGGATAAGGCTCGTGCCCTATATCCCGAGGTCAGTAGCAAGTTGGACAAAGCTGCTGCAAAGGGGGTACTCCACAAGAATGCCGCTGCTAGGAAGAAATCCAAGCTGGCTTTAAAACTAAAAATGGCCCAAGCTCAAGAATAATTGGCTATATTATGGCAAAAAGCTTCCCGGGGATGGAAGCTTTTGTTGTATATATTATTTCCTTTCAAAAAAGGGCCCATATGTTAAAAATAATTGAGGGTGATTCTTCACTGACTACACATCTTAATTATGATGAGTTCTAGACCCATAGTATCTTGAATCCTGCCCACCTTTATCCCGTAATCAACCTTTAAGCATAAGTCCAATCCCCTTTTTAGCTGTTCTATGGTAAAGTTTCTTCCTTGAGACAGGCATTTTCTCACGACGAATAATCTCTGCTTTAACTTGGTAGCTATTGTTTCGTAAGTATACCCCATCTCATGATAGCTTTTGGATTGAAGTATCAATCTAAACTGTCTGGCGATCATTGCCAGAATTGGCTGTATAGCCTGCCCTCTCCCATATATGAGGTTTCCCAGTACCATCAAGGCCTCATGGGTCTTCTTTTCCCCAATAGCATCAACCAACGTAAATATGCTCTGTTCCAATGTGGGCACGATTATTTGATCCATGGTCTCTACATCAATAACTGTACGTTCTCCAACGTAGGAGATAACTTTTTTTAATTCGTTTGATATGTCTTCTAAATTATTGCCCACAAGATCAACCAAATGCCTTATAGCATCATAAGCAATTTTTTTACCCTGTCTTTCTACGGTCTGGTTAATCCAAGTATAGAGTTCCCTATCATTAAGATGCTGAAATTCCAGAGCCTTGCCTGTACTATAGATATACCTATATATTTTCTTTCTCTTATCTATACTGCCACGACAGTACAAGATCAGGCAAGTAGTTTCCGACATGTTCTTTATATAATCAAGAAATCTGTTTTCATCTATATCACCATCGGACTTCCCATTCAAAATCGAAAGATCCTTTACAATCACCAATCTTTTATCAGCCATAAAAGGTAGGGTTTCGCATGCATTAATTATGGTATCTAAGTCAACCTGGGTACCATCTATTTGGGTATAGTTAAGATCCTTAAGAAGTGGATTCACCAATGCCTCTATCGCTTGATGCAGGGCCTGTTGTTTTACATATTCCTCCTCACCAAAAAAAAGATAGGCACCTTGCAAACCCCCTGCCTTTATTTCTCTAAAGATCTTGCGATAATCCATATTCATCCCCCTAAAATTAACTAAGCATTGGTATCTGGCCGACCTGTTCTATAAATAATACCTGCCTCCGATAGATTGGAATGCATTAGGGATATGATTAATTATTGGCTGCCCAGACCTTCCGGGCATAACCTCCACTACGTCAAAACGGAAAGGGACCTCATATAAACCCTTCTCCTTGATATAGATTGAGGCCATCTTTATATATTTTTCTTGTTTTCTCCTGCCAATGGCTTCTATCGGAAATCCATATGCTGCAGAGGTTCTTGTCTTTACTTCAATAAATACCAGACATCCCTCATCCAAGGCGATTAGATCAATCTCTCCTAATTTACAGCGATAATTGTTTTCCCGCATAACAAACCCTTGGCCCTCTAAATAGTCCCTAGCCTGCTTTTCTCCCCATCTTCCCAGTTCAATATGTTTCATTTTTTATCTCCATATCTTGTTCGTAAGATCTATTATTGATGCTACATCCTTACTGCATAGCATCAATAGTCGCAGATACTGTATTAGTCCTTCTGACATCAGGAGGTCTCATGCAGTTAACTAATAACCCAATCTTTACTGACAAGTATTTAGTTAGGATTAGTCTATTAACTTATGAATAAAGGTACGCCTATGAATAGGACATGGCCCGATCTGCCTTATAACATCTATGTGGCTACCGGTCCCATACCCCTTATGCTTATTAAAGCCATACTGAGGATATTTCTTATGCCATTCGTCCATTTCCCTATCTCTGATTACCTTGGCAACAATTGAAGCAGCCGCTATAGAATGGGAGCGACTATCTCCTTTTATAAGTGGGATATAAGGGACGGAAAAGTTGCCATCCATAGCATCTACCAATAAAAAATCAATATCGGGATAACATTGGGACACAGCATGCTCCATAGCGGTACGGGTGGCCTCTAAAATATTGATCCTGTCGATTTCCACCGGGTCAACACGGCCTATACCTACTGTTTTCGCCTTTTTCATAATCAACTCAAAATATTCTTCTCTTTTGGCCGGGGTAAGCCTTTTAGAATCATTAACACCATCTATATATGTATAAGGTTCAAAAACTACACATGCGGCTACTACAGGACCAGCCAGGGGACCCCTTCCAGCCTCATCAAGGCCTCCAACAAATTCATATCCCATAGCCCACAGCTTACGTTCTTCTTCCAATAAAACTTTCCTTCTCTTGAGCCTGGCTTCTTCATCCTCAAACCTTTTAAGAATCACACGCTGTAATGTCCTAACGCCCTTCCTATCATCTAGTTTTATTAACTCTAACAAAACCCTTAAGTCTTCAAGGGTACTAAATTGGACCAGTTCCTTGATTTCATGAATACTCAACCTTTTAATATCTAAATCAAACATTCCATCCCAACCTTATATCTCGGGAGGTATTTCCAGGGTGATCCTACCCAACCGCCCCTGCTGAAAGTCATCCAGCACATGGCTCGCTCCCCTACTATGATCCGCTATCCCACCAGCTTGAACCCAAGCTTTTTTTATACATATCTCTTCCAATATCTCATGCCCCTTTAAGCTCATGTCCAAATCGCCATATCTGGACACCAACTCATCAGGGAATCTCACTTTGGCTATCTCTAGAAAATTAAAGGCAATTTCCTGAATATCCAGAATTTCTTCCTTGATTGTACGGGTGTAAGCCAAATTTAAGGCTGTAACCTTTTGATCCAGTCTGGGCCATAATAGGCCTGGAGTATCCAATAATTCAAGATATGGGTTTATTCTAATCCATTGTTTAACTCTAGTGACCCCGGGTTTATTCCCGGTCTTTGCTTTTTTGCCACCGGCTATGCCATTTATGAAGGCCGATTTACCTACATTGGGTATTCCAACCACCATACCCCTGATGGTCTTTTTCATACCCCTTTTCTTCAATATTCTCTTATGAAATGTCTCAGCCATGCCTATAATAATATTCCTTGCCCTACCGATGGCTTTCGGGTCCAAGGAGTTGACCGGCACAGCTTTTATCCCTCTCTTACTAAACCAATTGATCCAGTCCTCTGTATGGGATGGGTTGGCCAAATCACTTTTATTCAGAAAAATTATTCTGGACTTGTTAACAAAAAGCTCATCAAAATCAGGATTGGCGCTGCTTATGGGTATGCGCGCATCCCTTATTTCCAATACTATATCTATTAACCTTAAATCCTCGGATATCAGCCTCTTGGCTTTGGCCATATGTCCTGGATACCAGTTAACATTCAAGTAATTGACTCCTTTCTCTCATCTAAAAAAAGTAAAATCCGATATGGGCCAGATTCTTAACTGAGCCTTTCCAATGATATTTTCAACTGGGATTGGCCCTATATATCTACTGTCTTGACTATGATTGCGATTATCCCCCATTACAAAAATTGTATCTTCGGGGACTACCAATTTGGGAAAATCACTTTCTGTTTCCTCATCTAAATATGGTTCATTCAATAGCTGACCGTTTATGTATACCTTATGATCTGCTATCTCAATAGTATCACCTGCAACGCCGATAACCCTCTTAACATAGTTTTCTTTGTTATTGGTCGGGTTTTTAAACACAACAATATCTCCTCTGGATGGCGTGTATAGGTGGTATACTAGCTTGTTGATTATCACTCTATCCCTGTCTCTCAAAGTAGACTCCATAGATTGACCGTACACCAGGGTGGTCTCAAATAAAAATAAACGAATTACCACTGATACAACGATCGCGATTAATATAGCCTGAATCCATTCTTTTATATCGTTCTTAACATCTTTCATATGCAGCCATCTCCCAATCAAATAAGGCCATTATAAAATATGGGACTGCTCCCAGTCCCACATTCTCACAGATTCCTTTCTTTAACCCTTGCAGCTCTCCCTACTCTATCCCTTAGATAATACAGCTTTGCTCTACGAACCTTACCTCTTCGAATCACTTCAATACGATCAATCTTGGGAGAATGCACTGGGAAAACCCTTTCAACGCCTATACCGTAAGACAATCTCCGTACGGTAAATGTTTCACGTAGGCCGCCATGCCTCTTTTGTATTACTATGCCTTCAAAGGCTTGCAATCTTTCCCTTGTTCCTTCAACAACCTTAACATAAACTCTAACGGTATCTCCTACATTGAACTTGGGGATATCCTTTTTCATCTGCTCTTTTTCGATAGTTCTAATTATTTCCATATCTACAGCTACCTCCTTCCATGGAAAACGTTCCTTACTAACCGCATTATGCGGAACGTCCGTAATCATAAAAACAATTATAGCATACCAGCATTTTCATGGCAATAAATAATTGGTTCGTCATTCCCTGCCGCCCTTTAACCTCTCAATTGTCCTAATATCCTCCAATGTCAAGTCTGCACCCTCTAATAGGTCCGGTCGCTTGATTAGAGTGTTTCGAAGACTTTCTTTCTTTCTCCACCTGTCTATTTTTTCGTGATGCCCCGATAGGAGTACCTCAGGAACACTCATTCCCTCATAGGTCTGTGGGCGGGTATAATGGGGATATTCCAACAGCCCATTACTAAAAGACTCGTCCTGAGCTGAAAGATCACTACCCAACACTCCAGGGATTAGCCGGCTTACGCAATCGATAAATACCATTGAAGGTAATTCTCCGCCCGTAAGGACATAATCCCCTATTGATATCTCCTCATCTACAAATCTGTCTATGACCCTTTGATCAACCCCTTCGTAATGGCCACAAAGTAACACTAAATGTGATTGTCTAGCATATTCTTTAGCCATTTCCTGGTTCAGGGTTTTTCCTTGAGGAGTAAAATAGATCACCTTAGCGTCCGGGGAACCGTCTAAAACATGGTAGAATGCATCAAAAAGGGGCTGCGGAGACATAACCATTCCGGGGCCTCCACCATAGGGATAATCATCCGTCTGCCTATGTTTATTCTTAGCAAACTCCCTTATATTTATAGGGTTTATGGTTAGTATCCCTTTTTCCTTTGCTCTCCCCAAAATGCTGGTACCAAGTATAGGCTCAAACATTTCTGGGAACAGGGTAAGGATATCAATCCTCATCAGGTAATAACCCCTCCAATTCCTGTGCTGCTACAATTATCTCTTTTTCAATAATGTCAATATCCAAAATTACTTTTTTAAGCCCGGGTATTAAAACCTCCCCCGTTGAACCTTTGACCAAATAGACATCATTGCTGCCTGTGTGTATAACCCTTTCTACCTTGCCTAATGTTACACCTTCCTGGGTCCTTACCTCACATCCAAGGATGTCTGCAATAAAAAATGTGTCCTCAGGCAGGTCTCCTATCTGATCTCTAGGTATCCATAGGTATTGTCCTCTAAGTTTTTCTGCCATATTCATATTGTTATAGCCTTCAAAACTTATATACACACTGTTTCTGATATATCTTTTGGTTATAATCTTCAAAGGATAATACTGATCCCCATCTTTAATGTATAGTACATCCCATTCATTAAACTGTTCTATACTATCCGTTAGGGGTTCAACTTTGACTTCTCCCTTGACCCCTCTAGGTCTTAAAACATATCCAACGGTAAGATAGTCTTGCAATTTTTTCATACTTCCCATGCTTAAATAATTTCCACAACAACTCTCTTCTTTTCTTTAGTCGCCGCGGCCTTTACCACTGTACGTATAGCTTTTGCTATCCGCCCCTGTTTGCCAATTACCTTGCCCATGTCGTCGGGGGCTACCCTTAGCTCTATGATAACTGTCTGTTCCCCCTCGACTTCCCTGACATCTACTTGATCCGGATTGTCTACTAGGGACTTGGCAATAAATTTAACTAATTCTCCCATCTACAATACCCCCGTATGCTTATTTTGCTTTGTTAATGCCCTAAAACAACTATTCAAACTTTAGGCTTCAATTATACCATTCTTCTTTAATAGCGCCCGTACAGTATCTGTAGGTTGAGCTCCATTTTGAAGCCATTTCTTTGCCTTTTCAGCATCTATCTTAACTACTGAAGGGTTGGCCAGTGGCTGATAATAACCAATCTCCTCAATAAAACGACCGTCACGCGGTGATCTGGAATCTGCAACTACAACCCTGTAGTAAGGCGCCTTTTTTGCACCAATCCTTTTAAGTCTTATCTTTACTGCCATTGTTTCACCTCTTTCCTATAAAGATGCGATTATATAAATATAATCATTATATTAACCTTTTGACAAAGCAGTACGACAGGTAACCGTAATCAATAAGTCCCAGTGTTCAGAATACTTCATCAAAAGGATAATTTCCCTTATTCCACAGAATTTATGGATATAAACCCATATCTCCGAAAATCAGAGGATAATTCCGATTAAAACTTAGAACGGGAACTTGAACTTACCCCTTTTTAGGGATTTTTCCATCCCTGACATCTTCTTCATCATCTTGCGAAATTCAGTAAAGGATTTTAATAATCTATTTACATCCTGTATATTGGTTCCGCTACCCCTTGCTATTCTTTTTCTTCTACTAGCGTTAATGATGCTTGGATTAAACCTTTCCTCCTTGGTCATAGACTGGATAATAGCCTCTGTCCTTACAAGCTGTTTGTCGTCCAAGTCAAGGCCACCTAGCCTGCCGGGGTTCATTCCTGGAATCATGCCTATTAAATCGTTCAGCGGACCCATATTTTTTAGCTGCTGAAGCTGTTCTAAGAAATCATCAAAGGTAAACTGCTGGGTTCGAAGCTTTCTTTCGAGCTCTAAAGCTTTCTCGGCGTCAATGTTTGCTTGCGCTTTTTCGATTAGGCTTAGAACATCGCCCATGCCCAGAATTCTGGAAGCCATTCTGTCGGGGTGGAACAATTCCAAATCGGTCAATTTCTCACCCATGCCGGCAAACTTAATAGGTTTACCGGTTACAGCCTTAACCGAAAGGGCAGCCCCTCCCCTGGTATCCCCATCCAGCTTGGTTAGAACCACTCCGTCTATCCCCAACCTCTCGTTGAAACTTTCTGCTACGTTGACTGCATCCTGACCTGTCATTGCATCAACCACCAGCAAAATCTCATGAGGTTTAACAGCTTCCTTAATGTTCGTTAGCTCATTCATCAATTCCTCATTTATATGAAGCCTTCCCGCCGTATCTATAATAACTATGTCATAACCTTCTTCTCTTGCATGGCTGAGGGCTTCAGTTGCAATACGAACAGGATCATTCTTACCCATATCAAATACCGGAATTGATAGTTGGTCTCCTACCACTTGTAATTGCTTTATAGCAGCGGGACGATATATGTCGCATGCTACCAGAAGGGGATTCTTACCTTCTTTTTTAAAGTAGCCGCCTAACTTGCCCGCAGTTGTAGTTTTACCTGCTCCTTGCAGACCCACCATCATAACTATTGTGGGTGGCTTATCAGCTGTTGCTATCCTACTGTAGGCCCCCCCCATTAGTTCCGTCAATTCCTCATTGACAATCTTTATAACCTGCTGTCCCGGGGTTAGGCTTTTCATTATCTCTTGTCCTACAGCCCGATCCCCAATCTTTTTTACCAAATCCCTTACTACTTTGAAGTTTACGTCGGCTTCTAGCAGGGCAAGCCTCACTTCCCGCATGGCATCTTTTACATCTTTTTCAGACAGTTTGCCCTTCCCCGTCAATTTTTTAAACGTTGACTGTAACTTACTCGACAGTCCCTCAAATGCCATACCTTAACCTCCTTAGATTACGGCTGTCACTATTTAAACAAATTATCACAGGTCACCTATTCTCATAACCTTATCCCTTATAAGAGTCAGTTTTCGCTTTAGTTCATCAGACCCTTTGTTTAAGCCATCACCCAACTGGGTGAGCAACCAATTTATATCTTCCTCGATATCACGTATATCGTCGAAGATTCTGTTCCTAAACTTTAAATAACCGATACAATCTTCCGCATTTGATAGGACCAGCTCCGATCTTTTTATAAGATCATGTACTCCCTGCCGACTAATGCCGAATTGTTCAGCTATTTCGGCCAAAGAAAGATCATAATTGTAATATAGATCCATTACATCCCTTTGTCTATCGGTTAGTAACCCGCCGTATATCTCAAATAACATTCCTATATGGGTAAACTTTTCCATCCCACACTCCAAATAAGGGAATCGGATTTGTAAAGTAGTATTCCTTTACAGGCAATGATTATAGTATATAATGTCTTGTCTGTCAACAAGAATCTATATCCATAACTAATTATTTTTATTCAGAATCAGGTATTATTCGAATAATGCATCAACAAAGTCCTGAGGATTGAAGGGTTGGAGATCATCTATCTGTTCTCCTACTCCTATAAACCTAATTGGCACATCCAATTCGGATTTAATCGCCACGATAATACCGCCTTTAGCAGTGCCATCCAGTTTTGTTAGTATAATACCCGTAACTCCTACAGTCTCTTGGAAGAGTTTAGCTTGTGTTATAGCATTTTGACCTGTGGTAGCATCTAATACTAGAAGTACTTCTTTTTGTGCAGTCGGATGTTCCCTGTCTATTATGCGATTAATCTTGCCCAATTCGTTCATAAGGTTTTTTTTGCTATGGAGCCTACCGGCTGTATCACATATCAGAATATCAATGTTTCTTGATTTTGCCGCCTGAATCGCATCATATATCACTGCAGCCGGATCAGTACCTTCTTCCTGGGACACTACTTGTACCTTGGCTCTATCCCCCCAAATCTGTAGCTGATCAGTTGCTGCAGCCCTAAAGGTATCACCTGCAGCCATCAGAATACTCTTACCCTGTCCCTTGTAAAGGGCAGACAACTTTCCTATAGTGGTGGTTTTGCCGACTCCGTTAACTCCCACTATCAGAAAAACTGCAGGAGAGTCTACCTCGAAATCATCCTCGTTAGCCAAGATGGATATTATTTTATCTTTCAATAAATTTCTTATCTTCTCGGCATCACCAATCTTTTTCTCTTTGACCAGGTCCCGCAGTTCGTCTACAATCTCTATTGTTGTATTAACACCTACGTCTGCAGTTATAAGGATCTCTTCCAGCTCATCGAAAAAGTCGTCATCTATTTCACGGTAATACTTTATAAGCTCATCCACCCTTTGGGTAAATCCTTGTCTCGCCTTATCCAGTCCCTTTATTAATCTCGAAAAAAAACCCGCTTTCCTACCACTTTTGTTATCCATTCCGTTTTCTTTGTTGCCTCCTTCTCTCAACTTTTTATATAACCTAGCTTGCAATCTCATCCTCCAGCTTAACGGAAATCATTCTGGATACTCCCTTTTCCTCCATAGCTACCCCGTACAGGACATCGCTTTTCTCCATGGTACCTTTTCTGTGAGTTATTAATACAAATTGCGTCTTATCGCAAAACTCTTTGAGAAATCTTCCGAAGTTTTCCACATTGCTTTCATCCAAAGCTGCATCTATCTCATCAAGGACACAAAAAGGTGCAGGTTTATGTTCTAATATGGCAAAGAGAATTGCAATAGCCGTCAATGCTTTTTCACCACCTGATAATAGATTGATGTTTTGGAGTTTCTTACCCGGTGGTTGGGCAATTATTTCGATGCCGGACGTTAGTACATCGTTTGGATCTTCCAACACCAAACCTGCTTTACCCCCACCAAATAAGCGCCTAAACACATCTTTAAAATGCTTGTTTATAATATCAAGTTCCTGAACAAACCTGCGCTTCATGGTAGATGTAATATCATTTATTACACCCAATAAATTATCCTTAGCTTCGATAAGATCCTCCATCTGACCAGTTAGAAAGTCATGACGTTCCTTTATTCGCTTATACTCATCTATGGCTTTTACATTGACGTCTCCAAGTCGATTAATCCTCTGTTTAATCTCTTGTATCTCCTTCTTAACCCGGGTTAATCCCAATTGGCTATCCCTGTATCTTAAGGCGTTGGCATAGGAAATCTCATAATCTTGCCAAATATTGTTCTGGATATTTTCTAGCTCAATCTCAGTTCTAGACAACTGGACTTCCATGCTGTGCCTTCTTTCACGGATCTCATCGACAGTCTTGGTCAATTCCTTTATTCGCTTTTCAACGGCACTTATCTCTTCTGTCAAGGCTACTTTATCAGCTTGTCTCTGGCTTAATTCCCTACTTGCTTCCTCTACTTCCTTGCTAAGCTTCTCTATCTTATCTGTATATTCGTCAATCTCGCGTCCATATATAATTGTAGTATCGGAGATATCCTCCATAGCCTTAGATTTTTCCCTAATGGATTGCTTATGAAAGCCTATTTCATCATCCAGTTGAACTATTTTTGCTTCTATATAGCCTATTTCATGCTCTAAACCTGTCATCTCAACCCTAACCTTGGTTAACTCTTCATCCATTTGCTCTTTCTGCCTATTGATATCCCCAATGACGGAGTCAGTATCAAGAACTGATGCTTGCGCTCTATCAATTCGGAGCTCCAATTCTTTAATCAGGTTCTCCTGTTCTCCAATGGATTCTTGCAACCTCTCGATCTCAAGGGTTATGTCTCTATTGGCTATATTTACTCTTTGGATTTCTTCATCAATTTGCCTTATCTGATTATGGGCCCCCTCCAGGCTTTCGCTGCTAGTGGCCTTTTCTATCTCAAGTTCGTGAATTTCCTTCGATATAATCTTTAAGGCATCTGCCAGCTTATTATATTCCTTTAGACATGCTTCTCTTTGGGTAACACCATGTTTCATGTCCGTTACCAAATGAGTAATCTGATTCTTTAGATCGTTTATTTCTCTGCTCCGCCCAATAATCCCTACATTCCTTCTGTTTATACTCCCGCCTGTCATTGAGCCTCCGGTATTAATAATATCCCCATCCAGAGTGACAACCCTAAAGGAATATGAGTATTTTTTTGCAATGGCCACGGCTTGATCTAAATTCTGGGCAATAATTATTCTTCCTAGTAGATTGCTAAAAATATCCGTATATTTAGGATCAAAGTTTACAAGGTCTATCCCCCTTCCCAGGCACCCATTCATAGACAATACCCCTAGTTCCCGATCGTTGAGGAACCTGGGTTTAATAGACGATATGGGAAGAAAGGTAGCCCTTCCCCAGTTTCTTTTCCTTAAAAACTCAATCATATATTTAGCATCTTGTTCATTGTAAGTTACTATATGCTGTAGGCTTGGTCCCAAGGCTGTTTCTATGGCCACCTCGTATTGCTTCGGTACATCAATTAGCTCTGCTACTACACCGCAAACCTTCTTTTCCAATATTGAATTGTTTTTACATTCTACCAATATATTTCTAATCGTTTTTTGGAAGCCGTCATATGTTTTAACCATGTCTACAAGAAGCTTTAGCTTGGACTTATACCCTTCCAGCTGCTGTCTCTGTAGTTGTAGCTTGTTATCCAGTTTACCAAGTTCCTGTCCCAGGCTTTCTATCTTTTGTTCCAAAACGAGCTTCTCATGTTTCTTTGACTTCTCCGCTTCCATGAGATCTTCAAATTGGTAAGTATTCTCTATAAGCCTTTGATTGAGGACCGTCCTATTCTCCTTTAATTCTTTCAGTCGAATACTCGTCTGCAATCGCTGTTCTTCTAAATTACCTTTTAAAGTTCTATATTTGGTTATTGTATTTTTCGTCTCGGACAATGCATTCCAGATTTCCATTACTTTGTCCTTGCTTTGCTGAACTTCCTGATGATGTAAGGTTAATTTCTTATGTATTTTTTCCAATTCCGCATTAAGTTTAGCAGATTTTTCGAGAATCAAGTCTTGTCCCTTTTTCTTATCATCCAACTCCCTAAGGATTTCAACACGCACCTGTTGCTTTTCCGTAATTGAATGCTCCTCTGCTGCTATTTCCTTTTCCAACCTGGATTTCTCCCTATCCAATTGGATAGCTCTCTCCTTGATAACATCTATCTTACCTTTCAACCTCTCGATTTCGTTTGATTTTTTGTACCTTTCATGGGAAAGATTTTGAATTATTTCGTCCAGCTTAGTTATGCTGTTGTCTAAATCACTGTTTTTATCCTCTAAATTCCGAATATTCAACCGATGGTTAGTGATATCCTGATTCAATAGCGCTACATTATTCTTTATCCGATCTATTCTCTCTCTGTAATTGTCATATTCTATAATAAATCTGTTTAACTCATAGTATTTCAATTTGTCCCGTAGGTCCAAATATTCTCTCGCCGCCTTACTCTGATCCTCCAAGGGACCCAATTGATTACTAATTTCCCTAAGTATATCATTGATTCTAATTATATTTTCCTGAACACTTTCAAGCTTTCTCTCTGATTCTTGCTTTCTGCTCTTGTATTTTACAATACCAGCCGCCTCTTCAAATATCTGTCTTCTATTTTCAGGTTGGCTGCTCAGTATCCCGTCAATTCTTCCCTGTCCAATAATTGAGTATCCTTCCTTGCCCACACCTGTATCCATAAATAGTTCTGTAATATCCTTCAATCTGCAAGGTGAACGGTTTATATAATATTCACTCTCTCCTGATCTAAAAACCCTTCTTGTTATGGTTACTTCAGTATACTCCACTGGTATAGTGCCCTGGGTATTATCCAATGTTAGTGACACCTCAGCAAAACCCAAAGGTTTTCTCTCCTGAGTTCCTGAAAATATTACATCCTCCATCTTGCTACCCCTTAGGGACTTAGCACTCTGTTCGCCTAACACCCATCTGACTGCATCGGCTACATTGCTTTTACCGCTTCCATTGGGGCCTACTATTGCAGTAATACCCTTGTCAAATTCGATCTGGATTCTATCGGCGAAGGACTTAAAACCATACATTTCAAGTCTTTTTAATAGCAATCATATACACCTCTTATCTTAGGCATTATCAAAGAAAAAACTGATATAACTAATCAATTTTAGCATAAAATCCCTTTAACGGCTACCCCTGGTGGATATATTCCATGTATGGGAAGTCAACTATCCATGTATTTTCTCCAAAGCCTCCTTGGCTGCCCGTTGCTCAGCCTCTTTCTTGCTTTTTCCTTTTCCTCTTCCTATAACTCGCCTACCACATAGCACCTCAACGACAAATTCTTTGTTATGATCGGGTCCTGATTCTTTGATTACCCGGTATACTATTTCCTCTTCGCCCTTTGCCTGCAGCATTTCCTGTAGGTTGGTCTTGTAATCCTGGAATCCCTTACCTTGAAAGCTTTTCTCCATCAAAGAAGAAAATAGACCTATTATAAGCTCCTTTGCCTGATTAATTCCGGCCTCCAGGTACACTGCCCCTATAACGGCTTCCACTGCATCTGCCAATACAGAATCCCGATCCCTACCACCTGTATTTGCCTCCCCTTTACCCAAAAGGAGGAATTGGCCCAATCCAATATCACGCGCAATTAGGCTCAACGGCTCTTCCGAAACTATACTTGCCCTGATCTTGGTAAGGTCTCCCTCCTTATGCTCTTCAAAAAGTCTATAGAGGTAATCGGCTATTACCAAGCCCAAAACAGCATCTCCCAAAAATTCCAAGCGCTCGTTATCAGATATTCTTCCCCGGTTTTCATTTGCGTACGAGCTATGGGTTAAGGCATTTAACAATAGTTCGGGATTCTTAAACTTGTATCCGATCCTTTTTTCCAGTTCATCAATATTGTGATTTGGGATCCTACTCATTAATACTCTCCTTGGTTATTGTTCATTTTTCTAATCCCTATTATAGTTTTTAGTATCATATGGTGCAAGATTGTAGGAGCTATTATTTCTATAACCTAACTCTAAATAAAAAGGGCTCTAATGGGAGCCCCTTAGTATTTATGTGTTTATTCAGTAAAGCGTTTTAGAATAATAGAAGCATTTTGGCCACCAAACCCAAAAGAATTAGATAAGGCAAACTCTATATCAGCCTTAGAGCCTACATTTGGCACATAATCCAAGTCACATTCGGGATCGGGAGTTGTATAATTTATTGTAGGTGCTATATATTGCTCCTGTAGCATTTTTACCACCGCTATGGCTTCAATTCCGCCGGCTGCACCCAGTAAATGTCCCGTCATGGATTTGGTTGAACTTATTTTAAGCTTATAGGCGTGATCCCCAAATACGGTCTTAATTGCCTCAGTTTCATACTTGTCATTATATGGGGTTGAAGTCCCATGAGCATTAATATAGTCTATCATTGTCGGTTCAATTCCAGCATAGCGAATGGCCTCTTTCATAGCTCTAGCGCCGCCTTCTCCATCCGGTGCCGGTGCCGTAATATGATAGGCATCTGCAGTTGAACCATACCCCACGACTTCTGCTAAAATGTTAGCTCCTCTTTTCACCGCATGGTCATAGCTTTCCATGATAAGTATACCGGCTCCTTCTCCCATTACAAACCCATCCCTATGGGCGTCAAAGGGCCTGGATGCTGTCTTTGGGTCCTCATTTCGCGTAGATAGGGCTTTCATAGAACAAAATCCAGCCAAAGCCAAGGGGGTAATTGTGGCTTCGCATCCGCCTGTTAAGATCACATCGGCGTCCCCAAATCTAATGGCTTTAAATGCCTCTCCTATGGCGTTGGTTGAGGAAGCACAAGCAGTTACCACTGTAGTATTTATACCTTTGGCACCAACGGCTATAGAAACTTGACCTGCAGCCATGTTAGCAATCATCATAGGGACAAAAAATGGACTTACCCTGTTTGGTCCTTTGGTAAGGAGAATATTTGTCTGATGCTCTAAGGTTTCAAGGCCACCAATACCCGTTCCCATAATTACTCCAAATCGTTCTGCATCTATTTTCTTAGAATCAAGATCTGCATTTTCCATAGCAGCACGAGATGCCGCGACAGCAAACTGAGTAAACCTGTCCATTCTTCTGGCTTCCTTGCGATCAATATAATCTGTTGGATCAAAATCCCTAACCAAACCTGCCATCTTTGATGTAAATTTTTCAACATCAAATCTGTCTATTATATCTATTCCGTTTTTCCCTTTTTTCAACGAATCCCAAAAGGTATCCACATCATTACCTAAAGGGGTTATAGCCCCTAATCCTGTAATTACTACTCTTTTTGGCATAGAAATCTCCCCCATGCTATCTATTGCGTTAAAATATGAATATATAATTCCAATAAGGAAGTTTAAAAAAGTACGTTATATGATGGATCAGGATATGGTATTTCTAATAGAATTAAGTATTGGAGCCTTCCAATACAGAAGGCTCCAAACCATGGTTTAGCCCTTATGAATGGCTCTTAATGTAATCGATGACATCGCCTACGGTTGAAATCTTTTCTGCTTCCTCATCAGGGATTTCCATATCAAATTCTTCTTCCAAAGCCATAATTAATTCAACAATATCCAATGAGTCCGCATCCAAATCATCAATAAATGATGCCTCCATAGTAACTATATCTGGCTCTACACCCAGTTGCTCAACAATTATTTCCTTTATTTTATCAAATATCATGCATTACACCTCCTTTCAATGATTCCTGTCTTTTCGAATAGAAATATTATACTACACTCCTAGTCAGTGGAAGATTGATTATATCGTATAATATTACATTATCATTCCACCGTCAACATTGATTACTTGCCCTGTTATATATGAGCTGTAATCTGATGCCAGAAAGGCCACTAATGCTGCCACATCGTCTGGATTTCCAAACCTTCTAAGGGGTATTTTGGATAAAATATCATTTCTTATTTCGTCTGACAACACCCCGGTCATATCGGTATCGATAAATCCTGGAGCTACCACGTTCACCTGTATATTACGTGAAGCCAATTCCTTGGCTATTGATTTTGAAAAACCAATTATTCCTGCCTTGGCTGCAGCGTAATTTGATTGTCCTGCATTTCCAGCTATCCCAATAACCGAGGAAATATTAATAATTTTACCGCTTCGCTTTTTCATCATTATCCTGGAAGCTGTCCTGGTACAATTAAAAACTCCCTTCAGATTGATGTCCATAACCCGGTCCCAATCTTCTTCCTTCATCCTCATTAAAAGGCCGTCCCGGGTAATACCAGCATTGTTCACCAGAATATCCAATGTCCCCAATCTGTCGTTAATTTGGGCCATTAATTCAGCCACTGTGTTGGCATCAGATACATCACCAGGTAAGGCAATAGCCCTACCACCATCCTTTTCTATGACACTTACAACCTCCTCGGCAGCTTCTGTATTTGATGAATAATTTATGCCCACGGCAGCTCCTGATTTGGCCAGTCTTATGGCAATAGCCCTTCCAATGCCCCTGGAAGCTCCCGTAACCAGGGCTACCTTTCCGGATAAATCCATGTCTAAACCCCCAATCCCTGCAATGTTTTATTGAGTGAATCCATATCCTCTATATTATATCCCCGAACATCCCGGGATATTTTTCTTAAAAATCCATTAAGCGTTCTTCCCGGGCCTACCTCTACATAGGTATCGATACCCTGATCAATCATATATCGGACACTCTCTTCCCATTTGACAGGGCTGCTAACTTGCAATACCAGATTTCCCTTTATCTTTGATGGATTGCTTTCCATCGTGGCATGAACATTGGATATCACATCTATACTGGGCGATTTAATCCGTATCTTTTTAAGCTCCAGTTCCAGCTTTAATCCCGCCGGTTCAAGAAGAGGAGAGTGGAAAGGGGCACTTACTGCAAGCATCAAGGCCCTTTTTGCACCCATGTCCTTTGCCAGGGCACATACTTTTTCTACAGCCGGCTTGTATCCGGACACAACTATCTGACCAGGGCAATTGTAATTCGCCGGGCTAACCATTCCCTCATTTTGGGCAAGGCGGCAGCATTCTTCTACCTTTTCAGTAGACAGACCTATTATTGCAGCCATAGCCCCTACACCAAAAGGAACTGCCTCTTGCATAAACTGTCCCCTCTTACGAACCAATGGAAGAGCATCCTCAAGATCCAGTACACCAGCCGCCACTAATGCCCCATATTCACCCAGGCTCAGCCCTGCTGCCATAGTAGGGGTAAAACCATGTTCCCTAAGAACTGTCATGGCCGCTATACTTACAAGAAGTATTGCAGGTTGGGTATTCTCTGTTTTCATTAACTCATCTTCCGGACCATTAAAACAAAGATTCGTAATATCCTCCTTCAAGATATCATTGGCCTTGTCAAAAAGTATCTTAACACTTTGGTAGTTTTCATAGAGTTCCTTGCCCATGCCCACATATTGTGCTCCCTGACCGGGGAAAAGTAAAGCGAAGTTTTTCATATCCGTCTCCTTCTAATATGCCCATTTCATAATTGCTGATGCCCATGTCAATCCTCCACCGAAGCCTACCACAAGTACGTTATTACCCTTTTTGATAGAGCCCGATCCTACAGCTTCATCAAGGGCAACAGGTATCGAGGCGGCAGACATGTTACCCAGCCGATCCAAGTTAACGAAGACCTTTTCCCTGTTCAACCCCAATCTTTTTCTCGCTGCATCTATGATCCTAATGTTAGCCTGGTGCGGTACCAACAGATCTATGTCACCGTTAGCTAAACCCGCCTGTTTCACGACCTCTTCCGATGCAGAAGCCATAATACGTACTGCAAACTTAAAAACTTCGCTCCCATCCATGTAGAAGTAATGAAGTCTTTGCTCTATGGTTTCCAATGATGCAGGCTTTCTTGATCCTCCTGCCTCTATCTTTAGAAGATCGCTACCGCTGCCATCAGCACCTAAATATTGGGATAAGATACCAAACCCCTTGTCAACCCTACTTACCACCACGGCACCTGCACCGTCTCCAAAGAGTATACAGGTATTCCTGTCACTCCAGTCTGTAAATTTGCTGAGACTCTCTGCTCCAATAACCAGAATATTTCTATATATACCTGTGGCTATAAATTGGTTGGCCGTTATCAATCCATAAATAAAACCTGAACAGGCAGCATTTATATCAAATGCAGCCGCATTCACTGCTCCAATATTATGTTGTACAATACAAGCTGTAGAGGGTACATTGCTATCAGGGGTTACTGTTGCCAATATTATAAGATCAATATCCTCTGGGGATAGACCTGCATTCTCGATCGCTCTTGTTGCAGCAATGTTTGCCATATCCGATGTCGCCATGGTTATATCGGATATGCGTCTCTCTCTGATACCGGTACGTGTTACAATCCATTCATCGGAAGTATCAACGATCTTTTCTAAATCCTTATTTGTTATTACCTTTTCAGGTACATAGCTGCCTGTACCTGTTATACCCCCATGGTATAGCAACCCCATGTTTTATACCTCCTCACCGGCTCCGACGATCTTGCTTTTGATGCTTTTCAATACTTGTTGTTCAGCGAATTTTTTGCCTTGCCGTATGGCGTTTTTTATTGCCCTGGCGTCGGAGCTGCCATGGGCCTTTATAATTCCACCGTTTATCCCAAGAAGAGGGGCGCCTCCGTGTTCCGCATAGTCCATGGTGGCCTTCAATCCCTTTAGGCTAGGTTTTAACAGTAAGGCCCCAATTTTAGGTATAAGACCCTTGGTGAATTCTTCCTTCATTATGGCAAACAGATTAGTTGCCAAACCCTCAGTGAGCTTCAGAATTATATTACCGGTAAAACCGTCACATACAACGATATCAACTATTCCGGCCGGTATATCCCTAGCCTCTACATTCCCAAAAAAGTTTATATTCCCTTGTTCTTTTAGGCGTATGTAGGTCTCCTTGGTCAGTTCGTTGCCCTTGCCTTCCTCAGTTCCGATATTGACCAAACCAACGCTGGGATTTTCTCTGTCCAGTACCTGCTCCATATATACCGATCCCATTACAGCAAATTGTACTAAATTCTCCGGTTTACATTCAGCATTTGCGCCAGCGTCTACTAGAAGCACCGATTTTTCCTTGGTAGGAATTAAGGGTGCCAGAGCTGGTCTGTTTATGCCCTTAATACGGCCTACCTTTAGTAATCCTCCGGCCATTAGAGCACCAGTACTGCCAGCTGAAATAAATACACTCTCTGGATCCTGCCTTAATAACTCAAAGGCTTTTACCATAGAAGAATCCTTTTTACGTCTAATTGCAGTGACTGGGACCTCATCAGGCCCTATGATTTCCGTGGCATTTATTATTTCAAAGGATTCCAACGATGCTCCCAATGCCTGCAAATGCTCTTTTATAACTTCTTCCTGCCCAACCAGGGTCAAAGGGATCCCGTATTCGTCAACGGCATTGATACAACCCTTGAGAATTTCAACCGGAGCATAATCTCCTCCCATAGCATCTACTATTATTCTCATTATTCGTTGCCTCCCGATTCATTCTCTGTTCCGTCAGGACCTATGGAAACCAAAATAAATTTACCCCTAAAGGCCTCTTCCTGCCTTACCTTAATTTTCACCCACACGAAATATTTATTTCCTCTGCGCCGGACCACCTCAGCCTTTGCCACTAGTTTATCCCCGGCATAGATGGGGATTTTATATTTAATATTGGCCACTCCGGTTAAGGCAACCGGGGCATCAATAACTGCCAGAGCAAGGGATTCTGCTTGAGCAAAAATGTAATGGCCTCTTACCACCCTGGAGCGTTGAAACACCATATCGTCAGTGGTATTGAGGATTGATATACCACTTTTGCCCAGTTCAATATCAACCAATTCACCGATTATCTCCTTGCCTTCAATTGACCTTAACTTGCTGTAATTTCTTTCAGCTACATTCTTTATTCGCTCTCTCAGCTCCGGTATGCCAAGTTCGAGCCTATCAAGTCTAATAGTCTGAATGCTAACATTGAACATCTCACTCAATTCTTCGTCTGTCATAAAGGGATCTTGGCTCAAATCTTCAATCAATCGTCGCTGGCGTTCTTTTTTGGGCAAAACATCCTTTGTCATGTTTTAATCACCTTTTTAATATTCGTATCAAAGGCCGTAAAAATTAGGCCTAAACACATCAGTAACAAATTCGCTTAAATACATATATTAAATCAAAAATGCATTTAGTATCTGGTGCTAATGGTAGTATATAATATTTCATACTATTATGCAATACTTTTTTATAAACAAAAACTACCTTAGGTAGGCAGATTTTTAATACTCCTTTACCATAAGGCAGTTTCTAACTATTTCATCCTATATTCAAGTTATAATTTAGTAGGATATATTGAGATTAACTCTCATTGGAAATCACTTGTTTTTTGTTGTAAAATCCACATTCCTTGCATACCCTGTGTGAAAGCTTAACAGCCCCGCATTGTGGGCATTCTGTCATACCAGGCATACTCACCTTCCAATTGGCCCTACGCTTATCCCTTCTCGCTTTGGAAGTTTTTCTCTTTGGCACAGCCATGGTTATTACACCTCCCTATCCCTATTCGCATAAAAATCTTTCAATATCCTTAACCTATTGTCTATTGGTTGACGGTCTTCATCCGTACATTGGCATTCTTCATTGTTTAAATTGACACCGCAATAAGGACAAAGACCCTTACACCCCACAGAACACCGTCTCTGTACCGGCAATTTTAGAATAAATTCACGGATTATGATATCATCTAAATGGATAAGATTATTGCTGTAAACGTAGATATCCGGATCATCCTCGTCAGGTATGGGTTTTAGATTTATTTGTATTTCATTATCCGCAGTATAGTCATATGGTTCAGTGCATATACCACATTGCAAAGCTGCATGCCCTTGTACATGAGCACTTAGCATAACAAATTCCCCACCATTTACTACGGTACCCTCTACATAAAAAGGCTTTTCAAAGTGGATATTATCACCTTGATATACGAAATCTTCTAAGGATAGATACCCCTCAAAATCTTTCGCCAAGCCCACTTCCATTAAGATGTCCGTAATATCAATAACCATCATATATCACTCCATTATTTCGTAGACGGACGGGTTAATTATATAGATTGCACCTAGTTTTGTCAAGGCGACAGCAGAAAATCTTATCCATTGAATTATTAAATTTTTGTCAAACAAATACAGAACAATACTCTCACAGCCTATTTTAAATGATGTCCATGGTTTCCCTGGCTATCATCAGTTCCTCATTGGTAGGTACTACCAGGACTCTAACTGTGGAATCGTCCGTGCTTATATCTCCGTCCCAATCTGGACTTCCCAATTTCCGATGGTTCTTTTCTTCATCGATCTTGATGCCCATAAATTCCAGACCCGAGCAAGCCCTCGTCCTTACCTCTGGTGTGTTCTCGCCTACACCCGCAGTGAATACTATACAATCCACTCCACCCATAGCTACCGCATAGGCACCTATATATTTTTTCACCTCATAGTTAAAGACATCCAGTGCTAACTGGGCTCGCATATTTCCCTCAGCAGCGGCCTTATGCAAATCTCTGAAGTCACTACTGACTCCCGACAAACCTAGCATACCTGATTCTCTATTCAAAAGCACGTTTATTTCTTCACAGTTCATGTCTAACTTATCCATCAAATAGCTGAGAATAGCAGGATCTATGCTACCACTCCTTGTTCCCATAGGAAGTCCCTCTAAGGGTGTGAAGCCCATGCTGGTATCGATGGATTTGCCACCATCAATTGCTGCAATACTAGATCCATTCCCTAAATGACAAGTAATTATCTTTAAAGACTCAATGGGTTTTTTAAGTATTTGAGCTGCTTTCAAGGATACATATTTATGGGAAGTTCCATGAAAGCCATAACGCCTTACTCCAAATTTTTCATAAGCGCTATAAGGTATAGCATACATAAAAGCTTTTTGGGGCATGGTCTGATGAAATGCTGTATCAAAAACTGCCACCATTGGCGTATTTGGCATTACATTTCTACAGGCGTTAATTCCCATTATATTGGCTGGATTATGGAGAGGGGCCAGTTCAATATTAGCCTCAATGGCCTTCATAACTTCATCGTCAATTAGAACGGAACTGGAAAACCGTTCGCCTCCATGTACAACCCTATGACCAACTGCTTTGATCTCATCCATGCTCCCTATAACACCATAATCCTCATGGATTAGGGTCTCGATAACCTTTTTTATAGCTGCTACATGGTCCTTATAATCTCCGTGGATTTCGATAGGGCTTCTGCCTTGTGGGGTATGCTTTAGCAGGGGCTCCGCCAGACCAATTCTTTCTACATTGCCCTTGGCTAAAACACTTTCATCATTCATGTTAATAAGTTGATACTTAAGCGATGAACTACCAGCATTAATCACAAGTATTTTCATAATAAATTCCCCCTCCCTTAATTCTGTGCCTCTAACGCTGTTATTGCAACGACGTTGACTATATCATCAACGCTACATCCCCTGGATAAATCGTTAACAGGTTTTGCCAAGCCCTGACTTAATGGTCCCAGTGCTGTAGCCTTTGCCAACCTTTCAGTGAGTTTATAAGCAATATTCCCTGCCCCAAGGTCTGGGAATATCAATACATTGGCTCTGCCTGCCACAGGACTGCCTGGGGATTTTTGTTGACCAATGTCTGGATCCAATGCAGCATCCCCTTGGAGTTCACCGTCGATCAATAAATCAGGTGCCATCTCCTTTGCTATTCTGGTTGCTTCTACTACCTTATCAACAGACTCATGGCTAGCACTACCCTTTGTTGAAAAAGACAGCATAGCTATTCTTGGTTCCATATCGGCCAAAATCCTTGCTGACTCTGCTGCGCTAATGGCAATTGAGGCCAAGTCTTCGGGAGTAGGATCCGGATTGAGACCACAATCTGCATAAATAAAAACACCGTTCTCACCATATTGGCAGTCTGGTACTTCCATAAGAAAACAACTTGAAGCAATGGAAATACCGGGACGGGTTTTAATAATTTGTAATACAGGCCTCCATACATCGGGAGTACTATTTACTGCACCGGCTACCATACCGTCTGCATCCCCTAACTTAACCATCATACACCCAAAATATAGGGGATCTTTTATAGCCTCCTTAGCCTTCTCCAAGGTCATGCCCTTGTGCTTACGTAGTTCCACCAGAGCTTCGACATAGGTATCGACATTTTCAGATTTTAAGGGATCTATAATTTTAACCCCGCTTAAATCAATATCACCAGCTTTTTCCCGAATAACCTCTTCATTGCCCAATAATACTATATCGGCTATCCCACAGCTTACGATCTTTTGGCTGGCTTCCAACATCCTGATGTCGTCGCTTTCAGGTAGTACGATTGTTTTTTTACAAGCCTTTGCTTTCTTAATAATATCGTTAATTACACCCATTAAATAACTCCTTTCTTCTAATAGCCTCGCATCTAATCCAGTAATTAGTTTTATATGAAATACAATGCACAACTAACAGCCCGAAGACAAATAATATCCCCACATATCCCTTTCTACACCTAGTATCGTAAGCTGTATCAAACAGGGATTAATCTCTGGATTTAAGTTCTTCCGACCTTGCATGCTGAATTATTGATACAAGACATTATTATATGGTTATCGTCCAAAAACTAGGGTAACATATATAGTAAGCTGTCTGAGTTAAATCAGCTTAATATTATACACCTTGTATGGATTTTTCCCGTAGTTTTTGGTACGAAACCATTGTATTGCTTTAAATGTGCCCCTATTTATAGTTACGAGGCACCTAACCAAACTATCTATTCTACATTAAACGCCAAAATCCTCTAATCAATTTATATTTTATGATATTTGGCTGTATATAGAATTTCAATATTAGCTTTGATGGTGATACACCATGTTGCTAGCTTGAATAAATCGATCTACGTTTATATAATTATTATGTTCAACAGGGCTCCATATTATATTCCCAATACTCGGCCACTAATACCACTGGATACCTGCCTATTAGTAGGTGACTACAATCGCATTTGTTTCAGGCTCTAGCTGAGACAAACCCAGAAACCGCCTTGGCAGGAAACTACTTTACTGCCTTATATAGGAGAGTCCTTAATAATTGCAAAGGAATGATAACCTTGAATAAAGTTTTGGGTATAATAGCAGAATACAACCCCTTTCATAACGGACATCTATATCATCTCCAAAAGGCTATACAACTGGTGCAACCTGACTATACCATTGCTGTTATGTCGGGTAACTTCACCCAGCGAGGTGAACCCGCCATCATAGATAAATGGACTCGCACTCACATGGCGCTCAAAAATGGTATCGATCTGGTTTTGGAGCTGCCAGCCTTATATGCATCACAAACGGCGGAGCTCTTCTCCGCCGGTGCAATACAACTACTTCATATGACCGGGCTGGTTACTCATATAGCATTTGGTAGTGAACATAACAATATAGAAGAATTGGATATGGCAGCCAGGATCCTAGCAGAAGAACCCAAAGAATACAGGATGTTATTAAGATCATATCTAAACAAAGGGTTTTCTTTTCCACTTGCAAGAATGAAGGCCATACAAGAATATTCTTCTTGTGAAAAATGGGCCAAGACTTTATCTCCAGAGCTGGTTGAAAACATTTTTAGGGGTTCTAATTCCATTCTTGCTCTAGAGTATCTAAAGGCTTTGAGAAGGCTGAAAAGCCCAATAAAGCCCTTTATCATACCTAGATTGGGTGCTTCCTACAACAGCTCGAGTCTGGAGGGACAATATTCCAGCGCTACAGCAATACGCAGTGCCATATTGTCTGGCAAAAGTTGGGATACCATTGCTGAAGCTTTACCGGAGCCTTCCTTGAGGATACTACAAGAGACTATTGACAGGGGCTGGGGACCAATATCCATTCATTCCTTTGATCAATTGCTATTAGGGTTACTTAGACGATCCAGCACCGAAGAAATAGCCAGTTGGATGGATGTAGAAGAAGGTTTAGAAAACCGCATCAAAAAATATGCCTCAGAAAGCTGTAGCATAGAGGATTTTCTTAATAAGGTCAAGACAAGGCGCTACACCTATACCAGATTTCAACGTATTCTTATCCACGGTCTCTTGGGAATAAAAACCGAGGATATATCCTATTTTCAAAGAAATGGCGGTCCTCGCTATCTACGTATCCTTGGCTTTAACACAAGGTCTATTCCCCTGCTGAGTAGTCTTAAAGAAAGATCCAAATTGCCGATTATTACTAAAGCGTCTCATTATTATCGACTTGGTGATAAGGATATAAATAAAATGTTCCAATATGATGTCCTTGCTGGTGATCTTTATGCCTTAGCCTTACCAAACCCTGAAAAACGAGTGGGTGGCAGAGAGTTTAAGCAGGGTCTTGTGATGATCCAGCCTTAAATAAACGGATTCTCTCCTCAATCTTGTCTATCACCTCGAGGGTTGCCCTTCTCCCTTCTTCAATACAGTCCTCAACCCTATCAAAGATTAAAGGATTAACATCGGCCAGTTTGGGATATATGTATATATCTTCTTCATTGAAACTATTTTCAACTAAAGCCAATTCCATAACTTCAAAGGACTGAAGTATTATGCCTAAAATATTCGAGGCATCACCATGCTGCCCCCTAAATCCAACGTCCACCCCTATTATGATGTCCGCGCCCATCTCCCTAACTACCCTAGTAGGTAAGCGCTCTAGTAACCCTCCATCTACCAGAACCTGATCTCCTTCAAAAACCGGTACAAAGATGCCAGGGATTGAGATACTAGCCCTGACAGCCTTATAGACCAGCCCTTCATTTATTATCACACTTTGATTGCTCTTTAAGTCTACAGCAGTAATACTTAAGGGGATATCAAGCTGATCAAAGGTCTTTCCTTTGGTGAGGAGCCTGATAAGCTCTTCTATTCTCTCTCCTCTAATAAAACCCAATCTCGGTATACCTACATCATAATACGGCTTTAAATCCAAATTTTTCGATATACCCTCCAGCATCTTCGGAGTAATTCCAGCGGCGTAAAGAGCTCCAACTATAGCCCCGATACTGCTTCCGGCTATTAAATCCGGGACGATACCGTGTCCCTCCAAAACTTGCAAAACACCAATATGGGCTAAGCCCCTGGAAGCACCTGCACCTAAAGCTAAACCAACTTTTGGGCGATCCCTCATAATTAGTCCCCTTCCCAAATATAATAAATTAGTATTAAGCGTTACCGCTTAAGAGCTAGGTAATTGGTGTCTTAAGAGCGTGAAACTATTACACCGATATCCAAATCCACAATTAGCAAATTCCATTAACGCACTTACTAATATATAAGGGGGATAATACAATTTGTCTTCTAAAACTGACTCATTGCAGAGGTTTATGATCGTCCTTGTAGCCCTAATCTTTATTATACTGATCGTCACCTATCCTAAACAATCGCTTTCCGCTTCCTTAAAAGGTCTTGATACGTGGTTGAATATAGTTTTGCCGGCCTTGCTGCCCTTTTTTATAGCCTCAGAAATCATGATAGAATTGGGGTTTGTCGATTTCCTTTCTGTGCTTTTAAGCCCAATAATCAGACCACTTTTCAATTGCCCAGGTCACAGTTCCTTTGTATGGATAATGAGCGTTACCTCTGGATATCCCACCGGGCCTAAACTTATAGCTTCTTTGTATAATGAGGGATCTATTACAAAGGTTGAGGGCCAAAGAATGTTGGCCTTTTGCAATAATTCCGGCCCTTTATTTATGATTGGGACGGTTGGGATTGGTATTTTGGGCAATCCGAAAGCAGGATACATTATTGCAATTAGCCATTTGCTAGGCTCACTTTTACTTGGCATCATATTCCGTTTTTATGGCAAAAAAAATCCCAGACGTAAATTACAAGTACCAAATCCAAACATAGGCTCCGCCTTTAAGGAACTCATTAAAGGTGGCGCTAAAAATGACAAATCCCTTGGAAAAATATTAGGACAATCGGTCCGCAATTCCATGGAAGCACAGTTGATTATAGGTGGATTCATAATTTTGTTTTCGGTAATTATAAATCTGTTACTTCAAAATAGGATAACATCGGGGCCAGATAACATATCAAGCAGTTGGGTTTCCTTAGGTACCGGATTATCCCAAATAATAAACCCCATTATTGCGGGCGCCATGGAGATCACTACCGGTTGTCAGCTATTAGGGGAGGCTACCCTCCCCTTTAATTACAAATTAGTAGCCATCTCACTAATTATAGGCTGGGGTGGCTTATCCATCCATAGCCAGGCTATCAGTTTCTTGGCAAACACCGATCTTTCTACGGGGGTGTACTTTTTATCTAAGCTACTTCATGGTGTTTTCTCAGCTATTATTACATACGTCTTACTCTGGTTTCATGAAGTTGAATCGGTTGCTGCCTTCGGTAATCTTGAACATTTTATAAATCCGACTATAGGTAGTACCCTTATTGCAACTGGATATCTATTAGCATCAGTCGTATTTATATTTATAGCCCTATATCTTATTGTGATTCTCCTTAAATCGGTTAAAATTTGGGACTATTGAGGTTTCTCAATCGTCAGGTGCCCTTATTTCATATCGCTTAATTCCTGGCGATTTCTTTTGAGAATTTCCAATTGCTCAATTAAATAGTTCTCTACCTTTTCAAGCAGGTTGTCTGCATATTCCCTAGTCCCTAAACGTATTTCCTTAGCATTGTTCTGGCAGCTTTCCATGATCTCTCGTGCCTGCTGATAAGCCCTTTGAGTGATCTCGTTTTCTTCGATTAAGGATTCTATCTGTGCTTCAGCATCCCTTATAATCGCTTCTGATTCTTTCTGCGCTTCTACCAGAATCCTTTGTCTCTCCATTTTTATCCATTCAGCCTGTTTTATCTCCTCTGGCATATTCAGTCTAATATCCCTTATTATTTCCAGGCACTTTCCTTTATTTACTAACGCCCTATTGCCGATAGGTAAGTTCGTTCCCCTTTCCAATTCATCCTCTAATACATCCAACAAACTAAGGATATTCAAGGATAATCCCCCCATCATCTTATTGTTTTTAATTTCCGATAAATATCAGGTATAATGTTCTCTGGTACTAGACCTGCTATACATCCGCCTAGACTGGCAACCTCTTTTATCATGCTGGAACTTAAAAATGAATATTTATAACTGGTCATCATAAAGATCGTTTCAACTTTGGGATCCAGTTTTCTGTTCATAAGTGCCATCTGAAATTCATATTCAAAGTCAGATATAGCTCGTAATCCTTTGATAATTACTTGTGCATTTTTGCTATGTATATAATCCATAAGCAAACCCTCAAAACTGTCAACCTCAACATTGGGCATGTCCTGAAGTGACCTTTGGATCAACTCCGTCCTTTCCTCCGCTGTAAATAAGGGTTTTTTGCTATAATTCTTGGCAACTGCCACTATTACTTTGTCAAACATCTTTGCTGAACGTTTAATGATATCCATATGCCCTTCAGTGACTGGATCGAAACTGCCGGGGTATACGCCTATTTTCACGTTGCTTCATCCTTTCCTATAAAAGCTAACTCCGGTCCCGCCATATTTTCTCCTGTCATAACAATGAAAATTGGCTACCCTATCAGGCAATGGGGACTTTGTATCATGTTCAAAAATAATAATACCATGTTCATGTAAAATCCCAAAATCGTTTATAGAAGATAATAAGGCATCCCCGTACTCGTAATTATACGGTGGATCTATAAAGATTATATCAAAGAGAATATCACGTTTGGCTATCCTAGTCAATGATGCTAAAACATCACCCCTATATATCTCAGATTGCTCTTGGTAACCCAAATTCTCACAATTCTTTTTTATAGTTTTCACTGCGATTATGTCCCTATCGATAAAAATCGCCTTTTTTGCACCTCTACTGAGAGATTCAAAACCCAAATTCCCTGTTCCGGCAAAAAGGTCCAATACTACACTGTCCAATATCCTGTCCTGTATGATATTGAATATTGATTCCTTCACTTTATCTGAAGTAGGCCTTGTGTTTCTTCCTTTTATAGTCTGTAATGGCATGCCCTTAGATCGTCCGGCTATTATGCGCAAAGGGTTTCCTCCTAATCTTTTAGGTGCATATCATTTTAATACAAGATTTTATTGAAAACTTTGAGATTGGTGTATTTAATATTCTGATATCCCCAAAGCTAGTTCCTATTTTATCATAGATAAAAATAGGTAACAAGTATAATAGAAAATGTGATTTATCCTAATTAGTCCATAATTAAAAGGAACGGATAACTTACCCGTTCCTTTTAATTATTATCATTATTTGTTATTGGCCGCTCATCTGCTGCTGAGCCATCGCAACCAATCTCCTTGTCATCTGTCCGCCTATATGGCCTGCTTGCTTTGCAGTTAAATCCCCATTATACCCTGGTTTCAAATTAATACCTATTTCATTGGCAATCTCAAATTTCATGTTGTTAAGGGCATCTCTAGCTGCTGGAACAACTTTCTGATTACTAGTAGGCAATATCTTCACCTCCTGTTGTCGAATGTAGTATTAATTTGTCCAATAATATGTTTTTTACACTGGTAAATAAAGTTTTTTTCACGCCATGATAAAGTCTTGGGAAGAAAAAAATCAATTTAACACAACTTCTCTCATACTCCGGTTAAATTTGTTATAAGCCCTCTGTAATATAGTACTTTTGTATTCAGAATCCTCCAATGCCATTATTTTTTCTACCGCATCTTTTGTTTCATTAAGAATATCTACATCCCTAATGAGATCTGCTATTTTAAGTTGAGGCAGCCCGTGTTGCTTTACCCCAAGAAACTCCCCGGGTCCCCTAAGCTCCAGATCTTTTTGCGATATCTCAAAACCATCATTGGTTTTAACCATTATGTTCATTCTTTCCCTTGCATTTTCAGTGCTTATGTCAGCTATGAGTATACAATAACCCTGATCTTTACTTCGTCCAACCCTGCCCCTCAATTGATGGAGCGCTGCCAATCCAAATCTATCAGCGTTTTCGATAACAACTAAATTAGCATTCGCCACATTTACTCCTACCTCAATTACAGTAGTGGATATTAGTACGTCAATATCCCCATCTTGAAAAGTCTTCATTACTTCTTCCTTTTCATCTGCTTTCATTCTACCGTGTATTAAGCCAAGTCTAAGATTGGAAAGGGACTCTGTTCTTAGTGTGTTAAACATCTTAATTGCCGATTCGGCGTCTATATCTTGGGATTCCTCTACCAATGGACATACGAGATATGCTTGATATCCCAACTCTACCTGCCTTCGTATGAAAGCATATACACGTTCCCTCATGGAAGATGGAACATGATAGGTCTTGACCGGTTTTCTCCCCGGAGGTAATTCATCTATTATAGAGATATCCAAATCCCCATAGAGTGTCAAGGCCATGGTCCTTGGTATAGGAGTCGCTGACATTACTAGGATGTGTGGGGTTTTATTGCCCTTTTGGATAATGGTGGCCCTCTGTCTCACACCGAACCTATGCTGTTCATCAGTGACAACCAGACCAAGTCTATGAAATTCTACATCATCCTGTAAAATTGCATGGGTTGCTACAACTATATGAATTTCACCAGTGGATAGAAGCTCTTTTATCCTTTCTTTTTCACTGTTTGGTATACCCCCGGTCAATAAAGCAAGCCTAATCTCAATTCCCAAAAAGAGTTGTTCCAAGGTTTCCAAGTGCTGTCTTGCCAGGATTTCCGTAGGGGCCATTAAAACCCCTTGGTATCCGCCTAGAACTGCCGCATATAAGGCAATGGCTGCGATAACTGTTTTCCCGGAACCAACATCCCCATATACAAGACGATTCATAGGTACATTGCTATTTAAATCCCGGAAGATTTCCTCCACCACTCTTACCTGGGCTCCGGTCAACGGATAACCCAGTTTCCTAATAAAATCGGCCATATCCTCATTGTTCCATCTGATTAACAAACCGTTTTTAGCCTTTGATCGTTTTTCTCGTTGTCCATGGAGGGCTAATTGCATTAAGAACAGTTCATCGAATATCAAACGCCTCTTAGCTTCCTCCAGGGTATCCTGATTCAGGGGATAGTGTATAGTTTTGAGGGCATAAGTTTTGCCTACTAAACCATATTCCCTTATTATAATTTCAGGCACATCCTCTTCTATATCTTCTTCAATCCTCTCAAGGATATTCTGAGTAAGATTTCTCAAATCCTTTTGAGTTAATCCATCTACCAAGGGATAAATCGGTTCTATCCGTCCCCCATCGTGGAAACCAGGTCTATATTCCTCTACTATTGGGTTTTGAATCTGGATCTTACCATATGCCCTTATTGCCTTTCCATATATATAGTATGGGACATTCTTGTTGTATTGTCTTGCCCTGTAGGGCTGATTAAACCATATGCAGGTCACCTGTCCTGTTCCATCTGTAGCCGTCCATTCCAAGATGGATAAACCCCTGTGTTTCCTGGCGAGCTTAGGATTGCCCTCAAATTTTCCGCATATGGATACCATTTCTCCACTTTTAATTGAGTTAATGCTGCTTATCTTCGGGTGTATCTCATAATCCCTGGGAAAATAATACAGAACATCCTCTAAGGTGTTGATATCCAGCCTTGCCAACAGTTTAGTCTTTTTAGGTCCGATTCCCTTTACTGTATTAACCGATTGCTCTAATAGACCCATACTATTTCACCCACAATACATGTTTATATATTAAAGAAAAGGCTGGGTTATAGTTCCCCAGCCTACAATTACATTGTCCTCACAGACAATCCACAATAAATGATACAGCATATCATTCAACAGATATAATATAATAATATAATGGCTGACCTCCTGGATGCATCTCAATGTCCAAATCAGGATATTTTCCCTCTAAAAAGGAAACTATTTGCCCAGCCTTTTCCTCATCAATCTCCTGGCCATACAGTAAGGTAACAATCTCGCTGTCATCATCCAACATCTTTTCTAACAACGATATGGTTATCTCTTTTATATCCTTACCGGCTGTAACAATCTTTCCGTCAGCGAGGCCTATTATATCATCTTTTTTGATGGTTATACCATTATATTCCGAATCCCTGACAGCATAGGTCACCTGACCGGTACTTACACTTTCCATAGCTTCGGTCATATTGGTAATATTTGTATCTATATCGGAGTCTGGATTGAAGGCCAATATGGCGGCCAAGCCCTGGGGAATCGATTTACTGGGTATTACAATAATGTTACTATCACTAATTTCTTGAGCCTGCTTCGCTGACAAAATAATATTGCTATTGTTAGGTAGAACAAAAACGTTTTTAGCGTTGGTCTGTTCCACTGCTTTGGAGATATCTTCAATACTGGGGTTCATTGTCTGTCCCCCTTCGATAACATAGTCAACAGCAAGATCCTTAAAAATGGAACTTATTCCATCCCCCATGGCTACTGCAACAACACCATATTCCTTTTGTTTTTTCTCTATGATGACATGACGATGTTGCTCTTTCATATTGTCAATTTTAATACCCGATAATTCACCAAATCTCAATGCTAACTGAAGAGCCTTTCCAGGCATATTGGTATGTACATGAACCTTAATAAGATCCAGATCCCCTACCACTACGATGGAGTCTCCCAGATTGGAGAGCCTGCCCTTTAGTTTGTCTATATCATCCTCAGTTACATGAGAGAATAAGTTTTTTATAAAAAATTCAGTACAATATGCAAACCGTATATCTGCCCCTATCTCTATTTCAGGACTTGTATCTGTAATTTTCTCCTCTGAAATAGGTATTAATCCCATATCCAAGGTACCATCAAGAGCCTGAGCTGCACCCATTAGGATATACAAAACCCCCATACCTCCGGCATCTACAACTCCTGCCTCCTTAAGGGGGGGTAACATATCCGGAGTCTTATCAAGAGTATCTTTTGCGACTTTAATCACTTCGCTGCTAAAAGATTTAAAATCTTGATGTTTTTTACTAAGTTTTATTGCTTCTTCACCGGTTACCCGGGCGACAGTCAGCATAGTACCTTCGGTCGGCTTCATTACTGCTTTATAAGCAGTTTTTGCACCCTCTTGTAAGGCTATTGCACACTCTCGGGTAGACATCTTTTCTTTGTCTTGTAATGCCCTGGAAAATCCCCTGAATAACTGGGATAAAATAACACCAGAATTTCCTCTGGCTCCCTTTAAAGAACCTTTAGAAATTGCGTCTGCTACTTGTGCAACTGTATTTGCATTTGTACCTTGCATTTCTTTTATCGCAGCCATCATGGTCAGGGACATATTGGTTCCTGTATCTCCATCAGGAACAGGAAAAACGTTTAAGGCGTTTAGGGCTTGTTTGTTCTTTTCCAAAAACTGCGCAGCCGCCCAAAACATTTCTCTCAGTTTAATTCCGTCTATATATTCTATATACAATGCTTTACCTCCTTTGGCGACAGAAACTTATACCCTGACACCTTCTACCATTACGTTAATTTTTTTTACATTCATACCTGTTAGGTTTTCAACATTATATTTTACTGTTTCTATTATATTTTTGGCTACCGCAGAAATTGAAATTCCGTATTCTACGATTATAAAAAGGTCTATAATTATATCATTGTCCTGTGTATATACCTTAACACCCTTTGATAGATTCTCCCTGCCCAGAAGTTCAACTATACCGTCTGTAGCCCGCTTTGATGCCATTCCTACAATTCCATAACACTCAATGGCGGATATTCCTGCAAGGGTAGCAATTACCTCATCGGCAATAACCATTTCACCTAAAGGATTGGTTTTTCTAGCACTCACTGACCTTCCTCCTCTCCTTTTCCTGTTGGATACATCCAATCATAAGCATTCTATAACAACCTATCGAGCATTGATAGGTCAAACCAGTCTTAAATGTTATGTTATATTCTATATTATAATCATGTATCCTGCAATATGAAAATCATTTTTGCTGTTTTGAATACACTCTAATAGAAGCAACACCGCTAAAACCGCTTTTTGTAAACTTAATCATTTTGTCGCTATAAAAAGAACCTGGTGTTATAATTCCTTCAATCTCTTGATAATCATGGGGGCCTAGAAGGTTTTGTAGCGAATTCATGACCTCAATTTCTATTTTATTGTTCCCAGTTTTTAAATATTGAATAATATCCAATTCATATGGCTTCCAACCTAAAATTCCGGCTTCCTTTCCATTTACAAAAATACGGAAGGCAATTCCCCATAACCCATCTAAGGTCAACTGTACGCATTTATCGCTGGATAAATCCTCTTCGATTTTAAAATTCTGATGATAAACCATTTTCCCGGAATAAAATGGATATCCAGTCTGCGTCCAATCCCCTAAGGAGATATTATCTTCTTCCCATATAGCAAACTCACCATTTACTGGCTTAACTTTAAAATCACCTATTATATATATGCTTTCTATACTTGACAATACACCGTATCTATCAGTAGACAGAACGATTTCATTTTCGCCGACTACTATGTAATCCTTTATATCGTATACCTGGAAGGCCCGATCCTTGTAGGTGGAATCGTGGGTTTTTACTATGTTTCCGTTGACGGATACGGTAAATAAATCCGATGATTCAGCAGCTAAGCGAATAGCGCCTGTGATTTCCTCCATTAACTTGAAGGTATACCTTGCTTTTAACGAGAAAAACCTATCCCTCTCCTCCTGGGTATAGGTCCAGGGCTGTGGTGCAAATATATTACTCTCATCCAGTCCCAACTGTTTTCTGATGTTATCATGAATTGCCACCACATTATTGGGCTCCGTCCATTGGCCATTATCTATTGAAATACTACACCTATTAATGGTCAAGGCATTATAATCCTTCCGATTTACCTCCCAATCATTTAACTTTAATTCCTTTATTAGGGCCTTAATTGTACTTCTAAAACCTGATTCCATACAAGCAGGAGAACCTTCATCCATTATCAAGAGGTGAGACCCTGAGGGGTAGAAAATCAGGTCTACATATCTTTTGTCATCCTTCACATAGGCAAACAATTCCTTTCTTTCTCCACTTGTAGGATCCCAGCTTTCAATTTTACCAATGGTTGGTTCAATCTGTAAACGCATTTCATATTTCTTTTCCCTGCTATAATTGCATAGAAAGACGATTTGCTTATCACCCGCTATCCTCTTATGAGTGTATATATCCTGAACCCTACGACCGTCTAGATCTTCCACCAGGATACGCTCGTGATTAGATGCACATAAGACATCAATTATATCGTTAATACAACAATTAATTACATAATCTCCACTAAAGAAATCAACCAATTCTTTATTATAGTCACCATCTAGAAGGCTGGGAATGGTTCCGGTCGCGATTATTCTGCCACCACTTTGGACAAATTCCCTTAATAATATAAGGTTCGTCTCCCTCATAACCGTCATATCCGGTAAAATGATGGTGGAATATCTACCATTGCCAACGACAAACTTTCCATCTTCAATCTTCCCATGCCTTTCAATGATAATATCATCGCCTAAATCAAAGAGATAACCTGATTGACACAAGGTGCGAACTAAGCCTTTTATGGAATCAGATATCTTTTCAAGGCCTGAGTTGTTATCGTTTAATACATCATATTCTGTCCAGGTAGAACTGGATGGGTGTAGAACCATTATATCGGCCTTATATTCCCCCTGGGATATAATATAGCTC
>ERZ773359.274-NODE-274-length-70791-cov-239.476957_pt1 | contig 70791 bp, 64 predicted proteins | sample MGYA00374955_ERZ773359 | MGnify/ENA primary metagenome ERZ773359 (study PRJEB29098, sample SAMN04486028) | biogas fermenter metagenome | study: EMG produced TPA metagenomics assembly of the Biogas fermentation microbial communities from Germany - Plant 4 DNA1... | reverse complement strand
CAGCGGGATGTACAGGAACAGCAACAGTAACTGTAACAGTAAATCCATTGCCAACAATTAATTATACCACTACCCAATCACATTGTGGACAATCCGATGGGAATATAATAACCAATGTAACTGGTGGTATTCCTCCATATGTTTATCAATGGTCTAATGGAGCAAATAGCGAAAATTTAATTAATATTTCTGCTGGAAATTATAATTTAACAGTTACCGATGCGAATGGATGTAGCTCATATATTTCTATAATGCTGACAGAGGCCCCTATGCCTCAAGCAAATTTTGCACCTAAACCACAAATCACAACTATTGAAGATCCAATAATATATTTTGAAAACTATTCTACTGGTGCGAGTTTTTATGAATGGGATTTTGGTGATGGAAATATATCAACAGAATATTCTCCTACATATTCATACACAAATCCTGGTGAATACCATGTTATTTTATCAGTAGCAGATGAATACGGATGTATAGATACAGTGGGAGCCAATATAATTATTAAAGAAGGGGCTAATACCTTTTATATTCCTAATGCATTTACACCTAATGGGAACGATTTAAATGAATTATTTAATATTACAGCAACTAACATAAATCCGAATACTTTTGAAATGAGAATTTATGATAGATGGGGAAAACAATTATTCTATACTACAGACGTAAATCAAGGGTGGAATGGTACATATAAGGGAGAACCTGTCCCTCAAGGTATTTATACTTATATTATAAAATTTGAAGATTCACAAGGCTATAAAAAAGAGATAGTAATAGGTGAAGTTATATTACTAAAATAGTTTTTGTTATTACAATAGAACTATTTGAAGATAGTTTAAATTGATAACCTCATAATGTTTTAATAATTTTGTATAAAATTATTAAAATTAGTATGGAGATTGCAATTTTGAGTATTGGGGATGAACTTTTGAGAGGTATTATAGATAATAAAAATGTTTCATATATAGCTAATCAATTATTTATCAATGGCTTTCAGACTAAAACTATATTGTCAGTAGGTGATGATATTAATGTTATTGTCAATGCTTTAGATAAATTATCAAAATCACATAATTTGATAATCACTACGGGGGGCTTAGGACCTACTCCAGATGATAAAACTATTGAAGCTATTGCTGATTGGTTAAATGTTCCAATCGTATTAAATGATGAAGTAAAGAGAACTATACAAAATTTTTATAAAAACCAGGAAGTAAAATATACTCAAATGAGAGAACGGATGGCAATGGCGCCACAATCTGCTGAATTATTACCTAATCCTGTCGGAGCAGCGCCTGGTATTAAAGTCAAAAAAAATAATGTAATATTATTTAGTCTGCCTGGAGTGCCACAAGAAGCACAAACTATATTCGATCAGTCTGTCTTACCATGGATTATTAATAATTATTCTGCTTATTTATGGCGTGTAGCTTATACTTTTAGAAATACTCGAGAAAGTGAAATAGCTGCATTTATAGAACCAATGTTAGAAAAATTTGATACCTTGTCAGCTGCTTATCTTCCTTCTTATGGTTATCTCAGAATAGTTTTCACTGCTAAGAAAGATTATTCACAAAATGAAGGTTTTAAAAAATTTATCAGTAGTTTAATATATACTTTTAGAGAATTTTTTGTTTATGATGATATAGATAAACCAGAAGTATATTTGCATAAATTACTTGTAAATTCTAAAAAAACATTGTGTACGTTAGAGAGTTGTACTGGTGGCACTGTAGCAAGTAAAATTGTTTCTAATGCTGGTAGTTCTGAATATTACAAAGGGACCTTAGTATGCTATTCTAATGAAATTAAGGAAGAAATATTAGATGTACCAGAAGAAATAATAGCTAAAAAGGGTGCTGTTAGTAAAGAAACTGTAAAATATATGGCTGAAAATGGGAAAGAATTATTCAATACAGATTATGCAGTGGCTATAAGTGGTATAGCTGGACCTACTGGTGGCACTCAAGATAAACCTGTTGGATTAGTACATTTCGCCATAGCTACACCAACAAAAATTTTTCATAATGAATTTAATTTTCATGGTAATAGAGAAATAGTTATAGAATCAGCTTCTAACACTGCTATTTTACTATTGATTCAGCATATAACACATTTTAATTTTGAATAGTTTATATAAAACTAAATAATAAAGGAACATTTTTTGCGTAAAATAATCATTATCTAAATTGCATTTCATAACAAATTATGAAGAAAGAAAAAAAGAAATTACTATTTTTATTACTCATTACACTGATTATAATGCTGATAATATATTTTATAATTAATAAATCTGAATATTATTTTCCCAAAAGAGAAAATTATAATGTGTATGGAATAGATCTATCCTATTACCAAGGAGACCAGATTAATTGGGATACATTATTATATGGGAATGATTTACCTATAGAATTTGTCTTTTTAAAGGCGTCTGAAGGTATAAGCTTACAAGATAAAATGTTTGAAAAATATGCTAAAGAATTGATAAAAAGGAATGTTTGCTTTGGAGCGTATCATTATTTCATAGCTGACATTAGTGGTAGTGAACAAGCTAAAAATTTTTTGAATTCTATTAATAATGTGAAAGTAAAACTACCATATGTGATTGATATTGAGGAATATACAGATAGAGAGCTTGCTATAAAAAATTTGAATACTTTTATTCAGACTATTAATAATGAAAAAGATCATGAAATAATGATTTATACAAATGTATCTACATATTATGATTTAATAATCGGTAATGATCTGGATCATTTGCCTTTGTGGATAGCGTCATATAGAATTGATGAGCCACAGTTGCCAAAAGATTTTTTATTTTGGCAATATACAGATAGAGGACGACTAAAAGGAATAAAAACTAAAATAGATTTGAATGTCTTTAATGGTAGCTACAATGATTGGATTAAATATAAAAAAGCATGTGGTTGCCAATAGAATGAATAAAATCAGAACAAACCTAAAACAAGCCTAGTTGTAGTTTAGCTTCTTCAGACATCATATTAGGAGACCAAGGAGGATCAAAAGTTAAATTGATTTTTATATCATTCACACCTTCTAAATTACTAAGAGAAGCTTTGACATCATTTAAAATCATCTCAGAGATGGGACAATTAGGAGCTGTCATAGTCATCGTAATAATTATATCATTATTTTCAGTAATCTCGATATTATAGACTATGCCGAGATCCCATATATTAACAGGAATTTCTGGATCAAAAACTGTTTTTAGAATTTCAATTACATTATCTTTGTTTATCATTGCTAATATTTTTTAATAAATATGCCTCAGCATATAATTTTACTTGTTTAATTAAACTACGTAATCCATTAGAACGAGTAGGAGAGAGATGAGAATGAAGTCCGATTTTATCAAAGACTTCAAAATTATAATTTATAATATCCTGCAATGGTTCACCATTGACAAGTTCTAGAACAATAGCTGCCATACCTTTTGTAATAATAGCATCGCCATCAGCTTTACAAAACAAACGACCATCTTTATTCTCACAAAATAACCATAATTGAGATTGACAATCATTTATTAAATATTGGGGAGTTTTATATTTCGGATCTAAAGGTTCTAAATTCCTAGCTTTATCGATTAAAATATTATATCTATCCATCCAGTCATCAAAGATAGAAAACTCTTCTTCTATTTGTTTAGCCTTTAATTCGATATTATTCATAACCAACTAATTCTTGTTAAAAAATTTATATACTGTCTTTAATCCTTCTACTAATTTATCAATGTCATCTTTGTTATTATAAGGAGCAAAAGAAGCTCTGATAGTACCAGTAACACCTAATAAATTCATTAAAGGTTGAGCACAGTGATGACCTACTCTAACAGCAATTTTTAATTCATCCAAAACTGACGCAGCATCATAGGGGTGAATATCATTGAAAACAAAAGACAAAGCTCCATAATGTTTTTGCTCTGGGCAAGCAAAAATTTTAATGTAAGGTAAAGAAGATAATTTTTCGTATGCATAGTTCCAAAGCTCTTCCTCATAATTAAACATTTGGTTTTTGTCAAATTGACTAATAAAATCAATAGTAGATCCCCAGGCAATAGCATCAGCAAAGTTTGGAGTGCCAGCTTCAAACTTAAATGGTAATTCATTGAAAGTAGTCTTATCTATAGTTACAAGATCAATCATTTCGCCGCCACTCTGATACGGAGGCATAGCATTTAACCATTTTTCATTACCAAATAAAATGCCAATACCAGTAGGACCGTAGAATTTATGAGCAGATAGTGCTAGAAAGTCAGCATCTAATTTTTGAACATCTATAGACATATGAGGAAAAGATTGCGCAGCATCTATGAGGACGGGAATATTTTTAGAATGCGCAAAGTCAATAATTTCATTAATATTAGTAGCTATTCCTAACACATTACTTACTTGAGTGATAGCAATGATTTTTGTATTATTATCAACCAATTTTCTAAAAGCCGCGAGATCAAGAGTATAATTATTAACATTAAACGGTATAACGCGCAATTCTAAATTTTTTCTTTTCGCAGCTAATTGCCAGGGGACGAAATTACTATGATGCTCAATAGGTGTGGTAATGATATTGTCACCGGACTTGCAAAATTGTTCTATATAGCTAAAAGCGACTAAATTAATAGCTTCAGTAGTACCTTTGGTAAAGATAATCTCATAACTATTTTTTGCATTTATAAAATTTTGAATTTTATTTCTTGCATCCTCAAATAATTCTGTAGCTTTAATAGATAAATAATGAGCTCCACGATGTACATTTGCATTAAAATGAGAATAAAAAAAATTAAGAGTATCTATAGTCTCAATATTTTTTTGTGTAGTTGCAGCATTATCTAAATAAACAATATCATTATTTAACGAATAAAAAGGGAAATGATTACGAAAAGAATTAACATCCCATGGCATAAAGTACTATTTTTTTAAATATTTAATAATAATTACAAAAATAAAATAATTTGTAGAAATGGTATGATTTTATAACAAATATCATTTTATGAATTATAGATTGTGTTGTAACAACTTTTTAATTTTTTTAATTATCAATTTTATTAGGAATAATAGTTATATATTCAGTGATACTTACTGGATTATTTATGTAATATTACCAAATATTTTTACTTTTGTAATAAATGGATTGGACATTTGTACATTTAATAAAAAATGTATATTTATTGATATGATGTTATTTGATTTTTATATATAAAAAATGCATTCAATTATTATTCCTATGATAGGATTGATTTATCTAAAATTATATTGTATCTGGGGATATAAAAAAATTTTTTTTAACCAATTAAATTAAAAATATATGAAGGACAATTATTACATTGGTGTAGATATTGGGGGAACCAATACAAAATATGGATTAGTAAACGAAAAAGGAGAAATAATTTTTTCAGGTTCTTTTAATACTAAATTATACAAAAATCCGAAAGATCTTGCTAGTGACATTTATTATGATTATATCAAAAAGAGTAATGAACAGCACATAAAAGCTAGTGGGATAGGTATAGGAGCTCCCAATGGTAATTTTTATAGCGGTTGCATTGAATTTGCACCTAATTTGAATTGGGGTGAAAATATTCCTATAGTCCATATTTTCAGTGAAATATTTCAATTACCTGCGATACTAACAAATGATGCTAATGCTGCTGCAATAGGAGAAAAATTTTTTGGTGCTGCAAAGGAGATGAAAGATTTTGTAGTGTTAACAATAGGTACAGGATTAGGAAGTGGAATTTTCGCAAATGGAAATATTATACATGGTAAAAATGGTTATGCTGGCGAACTAGGACATACTACAATAGCAGAGAGTAATCGCAAATGTAGTTGTGGTAGAATAGGTTGTCTAGAAACATATGTATCATCTAGAGGAATTTTGCAAACATATAAAGAGAAATGTGCTTCTGATGTTAGAGAAACTGTACCAGATGATATGACTACTAAGGAAATCTATAATTTGGCATTAAGAGGTGATGAAATAGCAATCGAAACATTTAAAACAACTAGTGAAGTATTGGGGCGTTCTTTAGCAAATCTCATTTTAATACTAGATCCTGAAGCAATATTTTTGTTTGGAGGAATAGCCAATGCTCATCCGATACTGATACCTACTATAACAGAAGTCATCAATAATAATGTATTGTCGTTATTTAAGGACAAAGTTAAAATATTGCCATCAGCACTAATAAATAAGAATGCAGCTATATTAGGGAGCACGGCGTTGTTTTATTTAAAAGACAATTGATTTAGAAAGTAATAAGACGATAATTTTTTAAGAGTTTAAAAAATTATCGTTAAGAGGTTTTGAAAATAACAAATTTTTGTTATACTTTATAGTATGTTATTCATATCTTTGACTTAATATCTCTCTATACTTGTCCCACGCCCATCTATCGTGCGATGACAGGTTCAGCAGTCTGCCAATGTCAGGATCTATCAACTCTTTTAAGTACTTACTCATTATCACAAACCACATCAAGTAGCTTTGTAAGTACTTCGTAGCCACTCCGTGAAATCTACTCAACCACATCTTGAAATTAATTATTTTGCTTTCTACTATCTTTACACTATATATCCCTCGTTTAATTTGTCTTTTGTTTACTATGACTTTTTTACTTTGTAAACTTTTAACAGCTTTTCTGAATTCTTTCTTTGGCTTTACACATATCAGATTGCTCTTTGATAATCTATTCTTCAGCTCTTCTCTTAATTGCTCATTTTTTACTTTTTTCTCACCAACTTGTTTAAAAAGTAAATTACCTTCTCTGTCAGTAACTACTAATACTGCTACCTTTGGATGTTTTTTCTTTTTAGCTCGTCGATATTCTTCTTTGCTTTTGAATTTTCTACCTTTTTCAGAGTAGTTCATTAGCAGCTCATCAGCTTCCACAATACCAGAAAAGCTTATACCACCTTCTAATGCTCTGATAGCAGCTAATATTTTGTGTCGCCATTCGAAGCTTGTTTTCAGACAAATGCCAACCTCATCAGCACATGCACGCAGACTTTTACCCTCGAGCATACATCTCATATAGTCTAGCATTAATGGATATTTTCTCATGCGATAGACAAAGGTACGAGCAGTTTCACGGAATTGATAACCGCAAGTTTTGCATTTATAAACTTGTCTAGCATTTCTTTTGCCCGCTTTTATGACATTTTCGCTTTTGCAGTCTGGACAGATGGCTGCGGTAGATTGAATTTTTACTTTTTGATAATCTACAGCTGTAGCATTGCTATTGACGAGATATTGATATAGCTCATCCAGAAAATCACGCTTGTGATCCTTGGGTAGAGCCAAGTATTTATCAATGTTTTCAAGTAATTCTTTCATAATTATACAATTTTAAACAAAATTAATAAATTTTATTTAAATAATAAAATATTTAAACTATAACATAAAAATGTTAAATTTACCCCTTATTTACTTCACATCCTACTTTTTTTAATAAAAATATCTTATTCCCTCTATTTTTACGATTTCATTAAATTTGTAAATTAATTTTATCATTTATAATTTTTTATGAGTATAAATAAACTTTCTGTAGTTATTATAACATATAATGAAGAAAAAAATATTGCTCGCTGCATAAATTCTGTTTATCAAATAGCTGATGAGGTAATAGTGGTAGATTCTCATTCAATAGATAAAACTAAGGAAATAGCAATAGCTCACGGAGCTAAAGTGATAGAACATACATTTGAAGGGTATATTCAACAAAAAAATTTTGCTCTGCAGCAAGCTAATTATCCTTGGGTATTATCATTAGATGCAGATGAAGCTTTATCAGATAAGTTAAAAAACAAAATACAAGAAATAAAAAACAATCCCACTGCTGATGGCTATACTATGAATAGGCTTACATATTATTGTGGTAGATGGATAAAACACACTGGTTGGTATCCAGATAAGAAACTTAGACTCGTTCGTAAGGAGCTAGCTCAGTGGAGTGGTATAAATCCTCATGACAGGCTCGAGCTCATTAAGAGTAAAAATATTAAACATATAAATGCTGATATACTTCACTATTCATACTACAGTCTACACGATCATTTAAATCAATTAGATAAATTCACTCAAATCTCTGCAAATGAACTGTATAAGGCTAGAATAAATCCAAATTTTTGGCATTTTTTTATAAAACCTGTTCATAAATTTTTAAATCATTATATTTACAAAGCTGGTTTTTTAGATGGATACGAAGGCTTTCAAATATCAATAATCTCTGCTTATGGTGTTTTTTTGAAATATGCTAAATTAAGAGAAATCTATAGAACCAATAAAAATCATTAAACTTATAATATAATTTTTTAGCTAGCAACTATGAATAAAGAGCAAATATCTATGATCTTAAGAACTTTACCCAAGAGTCCTGGTGTTTATAGATTTTATGATAAAGATGATAATATTTTATATGTAGGCAAAGCAAAGAATTTAAAAAATAGGGTATCCTCATATTTTCGTACACAGCATAGTAGTGCTAGACTAAGAATAATGGTTAATAAAATTGAACGTATCGAGACTACAGTTACTAATACTGAATTAGAGGCTCTACTACTTGAGAATAATATGATTAAAAACTTGAAGCCTCGTTATAATATGCAATTAAAAGATGACAAAAGTTATCCTTTCATTGCTATAACCAATGAGCCTTTCCCTCGTATCTTTTTAACTAGAAATAGACATATTCCTAATGCAGAATATTATGGCCCTTATGCTTCTGTGAGAACTGCAAAATCTTTATTAGAATTGATACACAAGCTTTTTCCACTACGTACTTGTAAACTTAATTTATCTGAAGAAAAAATTAAAAATGGTAGCTACAAAGTATGTCTGGAGTATCATCTCAAAAAATGTAAAGGGCCATGTGTGGGATTGATAAAAGAAAAAGAATATGATGATTATATAAATCTAGCTAGAGATATCATAAAAGGTAAAACTAAATTAGTAGAAAATTATCTTTATGAAAACATGCAAAAAGAAGCCAAAAATCTTAATTTCGAGGAGGCGCAACAATGGAAAATTAAATGGGAAAGATTAAAATCATATTCTTCTCGTACCATTATAGTTACTAATCAAGAGAATAATTTAGATGCTATTAATTTATTAGAGAATGATAATCAGGCATATATAGCAGCTATCAGAGTAGAAAATGGGTCAATAGTGAATAGTCGAGTTTTTCATATAGAAAAAAAATTAAATGAATCTCCTGAAGAGCTTTTGCTTTATGCTATTGGAGAATTATTTGAACAATGGGATGGCTTACAACCTGAACTTATCGTCCCATATCCGATTTCTTTTCCTATCGATAATGTGCAAATAACTGTCCCTAAAAAAGGTTATAAAGCTGATTTATTGAAATTCTGTCTCCATAATGCGCAAGAGCGAAAAGCTGAAGATGACAAACGTAGATCTCTAGCATATCCTAATAGATTTACTAATCAATTGTTAGAAAAAGTTAAAATTGATTTGCAATTGCCTACTCTGCCAAAACGTATTGAATGTTTCGACAATTCTAATATACAAGGGGCATATCCCGTATCTTCTTGTGTAGTATTTATAGATGGGAAACCTGCTAAAGCAGAATATAGAATTTTTAATGTTAAAACTGTAGAAGGGATAGATGATTTCGCTACAATGCATGAAGCGGTCTATCGTAGATATAAAAGGCAAAAGGATGAGAATAAACCTCTACCAGATTTGATAATAATCGATGGTGGCAAAGGACAATTACATGCTGCATATGATGCTTTGAAAGAATTAGATTTAGATAATATTCCTATTATTGGAATAGCAAAAAAATTAGAAGAAATATATAAACCTCACGATTCTATGCCCTTGAATATTGATAAAAAAAGCCCTACTCTCAAACTTATACAGCGAGCTAGAGACGAAGCACATAGATTTGGCATTACTCATCATCGCAAATTGCGTAGTAAAAATACTATAAAAACTCAATTAACTGATATCAAAGGTATAGGTCCAAAGACAGCTAATAAATTATTAGAACATTTTGGCTCAGTTGAAAATATTAAAAATGCCCCAGATGAAGAAATAGCGACTATAATTGGTAAAGCTAGACTAAATATTTTGAAAGAAGCTTTGAAATAATAAGTGTGTTTGAGTATAATTTTTCATATAATTTCATTTTAATAAAAAATCTTCAAAATATTTTTTATTTAGGAACTCTAAAAAGCTTATTCCACCTTATTTTACCATCAAATAATGAATAATCCTTATCTAGTGATAACCATACAAAAACTGGCTTGCCCACCATATGATCTATAGGTATGAATCCCCAAAATCTTGAATCATAACTATTATGTCTATTATCTCCCATGCCAAAATAATAATCCATCTGGAAAGTATATGTATCAGTTGGTTTATCATTTATGTATATTATACCATTTTTAACATATAATTTATTATGTTCATATGCTGTAATAATACGTTCGTATAAACATAAATTATTTGTATCAAGTGATATAGTTACACCCTGTTTAGGAACAATAATAGGACCGAAATTATCTTTATTCCAAGGATATTTAGGATCATGGGGGAAAATAGAGTAGTCCCATGTTGTATCTTCACTTATTTTCAAAGGTTCAGCTATAATATTACCATATTTTTTTAAAAATTTCTCTTTAATTTCTTCTGTCATAGGCAGTAATAGTACATTAGAAGGATAACCATAATATTGAGCTTTCTGAGCAGATTGTCTAGCATCTTCTCTGGAAATCCCAGTAGACATTATTTGTTCTATAGACAAGTATCTATCTGGTTGCAATTTTACAATATAATCAAACTGAACATATTTAGGAATAGGCATAGGTTTCCCATTTACATAAACCTGGCGATGAATTATCTGAATAGTGTCACCTGGTGTCCCTATGCAGCGTTTGATGTAATTATCTCTTTTGTCTACAGGACGCACTGTTATTTTCTCTGTTTGCAATAGATATTTACGAGCAGCATCATAAAATTTTTTATAATCTTTATCTGTAAGCCCATTACTTTGTGCCATTTGTACCGCGAAACTTCTAGTAATAGTATAAAAGCTCATTGCAGGTTCGGCTATCACTACTGTGTCACCCTCTGGGAAATTAAATACTATCAATTTATCGTTCTCTATTTTTTCTAAAGCAGGATAGCGATAATATGGCAGTTGAATTAATTTAGAGTATGATGGAGTAGTTTTAGTCAAAGGTAAAATATTATGAGCAAAAGGGAAAGATAGCGGTGTATTAGGTATGCGTACGCCATAATGAATTTTACTGACAAACAAATAATCACCTACAAGCATAGATTTTTCCATAGAACTTGTAGGTATAGTGTATGCTTCTAAAAAAAACATTCTAATAATCGTAGCTGCTACAACAGCGAAGATTATAGCTTCTACCCATTCTTGGGTCTTACTTAGTTTTTTTACTTTTTGTTCACTCACAGGAATGTAACCATCTTTTATAATACCTAAATAAGGTAAATAAACAAATGGAAAAAGAATAATTAATATTTGATTTAAAATATTATAACGATTAAATCCTTTGAGTAACTCTATTAACATTAGCATTACCATGAATAAATTGATAAAAGGTACCAAACTCCAAATTACCCATGACCATTTCTTACCAATTATTTTTGTCCATATCACTAAATTATATATTGGTACGAAAACTAACCAGAAATTGTATCCAGCTTTTCTAAAAACAAATCCTAAACCTATTACACATGCTAAAAAAAGCAATATAGTGATTATCATTACTACATCCATAATTAAAATTTTTTAAAAATATTATGCAAATATAAACGTAAAAAATAAATAATTATTTAAATAAGTTTATTACAAATATCAAATTGTGACTAGAGTTTTAGTTAAATATTGTAAAAAATGTAAATCGGTTACAAAATTATTAAAGAAAAGGATATTAAATTAAGGATAATTGTTTAAATTTAAGTATTATATCAATATTTTAACTTCATCAATCTCCAATACCGCTCCCACGCCCATCTGTCGTGCGATGACAAGTTCAAAAGTCGCCCAATGTCTGATTCTATATTGGCTTTCAAATATTTATTCATAACTACAAACCACATAAGGTAGTTCTGCAGATACTTTGTAGCTACTCCTCTGAATCTCATCATCCAAACTAGAAAATTAGTTATTTTTTTCTCTGCTATGTTTACGCTATAAATTACCAATCCTTTTGTTTTACGTCTAACTAATATCTTTTCGGTTGGTGATTTAACTAATACCTTTTTGCTTGGTGATTCTTTCACTGCTTGCTGGAACTTTTCGTTAGGCTTAAAACATATCAAATTTTTCTCTGATACTCTTCGCTGCAACTCTTCTTTTATCTGACTGTTCTGGACTCTATTTTCTCCGGTGTGTTTGAAAAGCAAATTACCCTCTCTGTCTGTCATCACTAAAACAGCAACATTTGGATGAACAGTATTCATTGCTTGCTCTTTTTCTTCTAAACTTTTATATTTGCGTCCTTTTTCTGAATATTGCATTAATAGCTCATCAGCTTCTGTTATTCCAGAGAAACTAATTCCTCCCTCTAATCCTTGTATAGCAGAGAGAATCTTATGTCTCCATCTAAAACTTGTTGGTAAACTAATGCCAACTTCTTTAGCACAAGCTCTGAGACTTTTACCTTCTAACATGCATTTTATATAATTTATTAAAAGATAGTATTTATGCATATGATAGACAAGAGATTTGGCAGTTTCTCGAAATTGATATTTACAATTTTTACATTTATAGACCTGTCTACCATTGTGAACTCCTGCTTTAGTAACATACTCACACTTACATCTGGGACAAATGGGAGCAGTTGATAAAATCTTGATTCTTTGATAGTCTAATGCTGTCAATCTATTCTCATTGAGGAATTCATGGAGATTGTCTAAAAATTCACGCTTACCTTCTTTGGTCAGAGCCAGCATTTCTTCTATTACTTCGGCTGTATATTCCATAAAATTATGTTTTTTGCAAAATTAATAAAAATATATAATACTTAATTTTAAACAAAAATTTTGTTGGTTAATTAAGAGAGTGAAAAAATTATTTAATTTTCTCACCCTCATACCTTTTTGAGGCATCTTTTTCTCCTTTAAAATCATCCCTCCCATTTTAAATCGCTAAATTATTTTTTTACATATTATTCAATATAATTCATAAATTTAATGTAAATTTGTTCAAAAATTTTTGATGACTTGGAAAGATTTACTTAGACAATTAGATAAGTATAAATATATATTAGTATTGATAATTTTTTTAGTTTTCATCATTTTTTTAGATAATAACAATCTTATAAAATTAAGAAAGTATAAAAAACAATTAAATACTGCTAAAGAACAAAATGAATATTACAAACAAAAAATTAAAGAAGATTCATTAGAAATTCAAAAATTAAAACGTGATAAAGAACAATTAGAACTATATGCACGAAAAACATTTTTTTTCAAAAAAGATAATGAAACTATATTTTTAATAGTAAAAGATTCTACTCAAAAAGAAAATACAAAAAAATAATTTATATATTTTGAGTTTTTAAAAAATTGCTAACTATTTTAGCATAAAATTTATAAATATTTTCAACTAAAGAGTCCATTATGCTGGTTTGCATGCCAATGGTGTTTTCGATTTTTCTCTTTTGTGAGTCGATGTATTCGATAAATTTTGTTTCTTGGCCTATATATTTATCAATATTTTTGTTAGATTTATTTATTTTATCGTAGCAATACCAATGAAAGGGATATATTACATAATTTTTGTGTATTTCTGTATCTATAGCGTGGCAAAAGTTATTAATAAAATCTTTAATATTTCGATTATTTGGATGAAATAACATAGGTTTAGAAAAATGAAAATGAATTTTACCTTTAAAATCTATCAAGCCTTCTTTCATTTCATTTAATCTAAATTTATCAGTTTTCTTAAAAATCACTTTTGATTTATCTTGGTAATTAGATAAAATTTTATAGGCTACACAAGGATCATATTCATAAGACAAAGAAACAGTTACTATATTATAATTATTCAATAATTCTATTTCTTGTCCTTTATCAGCAGATAATAGTAGCATTCGTATTAGAGAACTTTGTGTCTTATCATTACCATCCTTACTTCGGCCCTCTTGCTGAGCTATCCACATAGACTGTTTTCTTTCTAATAAAGTATTTTTTATGTAATTTGATAATTCAATGGAAGCATAATAAATTTTTTTGCCTTCTAAATCTCTACGAACGATAAAAGATTTGTTTAATCTTGCTAAATATTCTATCCATGGCATCACAAATAAATTATTACCAATAGCAGATTCAATAGTATCATAACCATTAGTTATTAGAATATAATTTAAAATAAATGAGTCTAATAGTATATCTCTGTGATTAGATATAAACAAATAAGTGTTGTCTTTTTGAATATTTTCTATGCCAGAATATGTAAGTTCAGAAACAGATTGTTTTAATAAATTTTCTAATAAAGGTTGTAATAAATTAATTTGCAATTCTTTAATTGTTTGCATTTGAGATAGCCTATTGAGTATCTCATCTACTTTATCTCTACCAAACTGATATGACAAAATTTCAATGAATAGATCTTCTTTTATGATTTTTTGTAAATAATCATTTACTTCATTATCTCTAAAAGAGCGAATCTGATCAAAATTTTTTTCATTCATAATTTGCAAAATTAATAAAAGAAAATTTAATAAAATTATGTATAATTCATAGTAATTAAATAGCAAACTCAAAGCAAATTACAAACTATAGCAATTGGCATTAGTGTACGATTTTATAATAAAAGAAAAAGTTTAATTTAATTTGTAAACATTATGCTTAACATTTTTAACTCAACAAAATATATAAAAAAAATTACTTTCTTATTCAATAAATTTATTTATATTTGAAAAAAAGATTATGAAAAAATTTGTATTATTTTTTATAAATGTAGTGGTTGCCATTACATTATATGCTTATCCAGGTGAGGTTATAAATAAATTTAAAGCTCCTAATAAATTTAGTACTGGCCTGACTTTTGATGGCAAATATTTATGGGTTGCTGATAGAGGTACTGATTTATTGTATAAAATAGATGTGAAAAATGGTAAAGTTTTAAAAACTTTACGTGCTCCAGCCTATTGGATTACTGGTTTAGCTTGGGATGGTAAATATTTGTGGGCAGTAGATGAGAGAGGCGGTATACCTAAAGGTGATGAATTTTTTGGTGGTCAATTATACATGATAGATACTGCCAACGGTAATATATTACATACTACACCATTACCTTTTACTAATCCACAAGACTTAGCATATGATGGTAAATATATGTGGGTAATAGACGCTAGATCAAATAAACTTATTAAATTTAATCCATTTGATGGTACATCTATATTAGAATTTGTTGCTCCAGCTCCTGGCTGTACAGGCTTGACTTTCGACGGAGAAAATATCTGGATTGCTAATAATTATAGAAATGAAATTTATCAAGTTTCTCCACAAGATGGTAATGTAATTATTGTAACATCTTCACCTAATGAATATCCTCGTGGTATGGCATATGATGGCAATTATTTATGGCTCGTAGATAGTCAATCAGATACTATTTATCAGATGAAAAAAAGTGATGATGACAAATTTATTAGAATGAAATCTAGAACTGCTAAGCTCACTTTCACTCAAACAGCTATGAATTTCGGGCCAGGAAAAGCAAATACAGTTGAATTATATTTTGCTATCCCACAATCTATGGACAATCAAGATATAATAGGTGAAGTAGAATTTTCTATTAATCCAACAGAAATTTTAACTGATAAATGGGGACAACAAATAGCTTATTTCCATTTTGATAATGTGAATGCAGGTGAAAAAGTTCAAGTAGAAATGTATGTAAAAGCTAAGATGTTTGATACTCGCTACTTTATTTATCCTGATAAAGTTGGTTCTCTAAATGAAATTCCAGAAAAATTAAAAGAAATATATTTAGTAGATGATGAAAAATATGATATAAATAATCCAATTATTCGAAATGCACTCAAAGAGGCTATAGGTAATGAGACTAATGTATATAAAATCGTAAAGGGAATTTATTATTATTTACATGAGAAATTATATTATGAACGTTCTGGAGGCTGGAATACAGCTCCTACAGTATTAGAAAGAGGTAATGGCTCTTGTTCTGAATATACTTTTGTCTTTATTTCTATGTGTAGAGCTGCTGGAGTACCTGCGAGATATGTGGGATCTGTAGTGGAAAGAGGTGAGTTAGCATCTATGGATGAAGTTTTTCATAGATGGGTAGAGGTATATTTGCCTAATTATGGATGGATACCTGTTGATCCATCAGGTGGTGATGAAGCTTTACCAGCAGATAAAGCACGTTATTTCGGATTTACGGGACGCAGATTTTTAATCACTACTACAGGTGGTGGCAATTCCGAATATTTAGATTGGAACTATAATGGTAATATACGCTTCACTACAGAACCACAAACTTTTGTCGTTACTGAAGCTTATGGAGATTGGGAACCTATAGATTAATTTTTTACTTTTGTATAACTAAAACATTATTAGTTTGTATTTGGTTATTTTCTTTAATTCTATAATAGTAAATACCTTCTGGTAGGAGTGATAAATCTATGCTATTACTTATAATATTTTCTTGTAAAACTTTTGCTCCTAAAGAATTAAATATTTCGATAGTAAAATCTTTTTCCAAATCCAGATTTAAATTTGCTATACCACTGGTAGGATTAGGATAAAGTAAAATATTATTATTTTCTACCAACTCTTCTATGCCTACAGGAGTAGCTACATACACTGCTATCATACTAGCACTATCGGTAGTATTATTCATATCAAAAAAAGTATATCTAATGATAGAAGTTCCCAAATGACCTTTAGGATAGTATTCGCCATAAAAATCATCACTATTAATAGAATGAGCTGGTATAGTAATATATTTGGTAGAAACTAAAACAGATGCATCATAGCACTGTACCCAGCAAAAGCTATTTTCTGTACCGGGAACAACACTGATTTCTGTCTTCTTTACCTTAACATTTAAATTATTATCACTAATGTTTTCTACAGCCAATTGCACATATTGTGCAGTATATTGGCTACTATCCATAAAAAAATAAATGCTATCATCATTTGCAAGCAGATTATTATTATAATGTAATCTAAGTGAATTTTGTGAAAATGCAAATAATGATGGGATTAATAATATTAAAAAAGTAAAAATCTTTTTCATAATTATATTTTTTACAAAATTGCAAATTTTTTTCTTAATTATTCAATACTTTTATTTTGGTTCTATAACATTTATTGTGGGTTAATTATTTTACCACAAAGGGCACAATGTTATTACACAAAGTTCACAAAGTGATATTTGCATTCTCTGTGTTCTTAGTGCCTTCTTTGAGAACTCTGGGGTTAATATTCAACTGTAAAATTACTATTTTTTAATCCTTACCAACTCAAAACGTTATAGAACCTTTTATTTTGATTAAAAGAATTTATCATATATCATTTTATATTTCTCACAAAGCAAGTTCAAATCATATTTCTGCAAAGCATTATCACGTATCACTTGTGAGTCAAATTTTGTATTTTTTAGTCGCTGACAAGCATTAGTAAATTGATCTACATCAAACTTATCAATGACAACGCCACATTTATCATTTTCTATGTCATCTAGATCTCCTATTCCTTTATTGGTAATGATTGGTTTGCCCATTGCTATTGTTTCACCAAACTTAATTGGAGAAGTTGCAATTCTTGTAAAATTATTATTTAGAAAAAATATAACATGAGTAGCCAAATTGATATATTCTGGCATAGCTGCTCTAGGCACATTATATATTATCTCCACCTCATCATGCCAATCATATTTATCTATTTTTTCTAAAATTTTAGAATTTTTGCTATAAAGTATAAGTGTAAATTTAGATGGCGAAAAGAACTTTCTATATACATTATAAAAGCTAAACATCTCATCAAAAAGATACCAATTTTCGGCAGTACCGAAATATAATAGATTGTTTATCTGTTTTTCATTATGTGGCTTAATTTTACTAGGATCGAATAGGTCTATATCTGTAGCACAAGGTATCACATATACATCATTGGGTGAGACTTCAAAGTTATTGATTAAATAATTTTTTGCAGCATTAGTGAGTACCACTACAGCATCAGAATTAGTAATCCATAATTTTTCTTTTTTCTTAAAAAAATTATATACAGCTCTATATATAGGATTATTAAGTGACCATAAATGTCCATCTACACGTTCATCAGCCCAGAAGCCTCTCATATCAAAAATTATAGGAATATTATTTTTTTTTGCTATGCCAAACGCCATCATCATTGGGATATAGCTACGTACATGTATCGCTGATATATCAGGATTATATTTCAAAATTTTTCTAATTTTCTCTTTCCCTTTATCAATATCATAGAGGGTAGATAAAATTGCAGGAGTTTTAGTATAATCTTCTGGGTACCAAATCCAGTTATTTTTTTCAATTTGTTCCCAGATTTTATCTTCATTTGCAGCCAATCTTTCTTTTTTTTCAAAGCTTAAAATATGGTAACTAATTCCGCTTTGTGATAATTTTTCTAAATATGGTATTACCTGAGATTGTGATACTGGATCAGACAATCCATCGTATGTAACATATAAAATGGTTTTGCTATTTTGGTTCATAGTTTATGAGATTCTAAATAATAATTTAATATATATAAATTCCATATTCTACTTGCTAAATATTCAATATTTTCATGATAAAAATTTGAAATTAAATTATTTACAAAATTATAATTTATAAAATTATAAATAGGGCTTTGGTGATTAGTTAATGAAGTAGTAATATTATCTTTTAACTCATTATGGCACCAATTAGATAACGGAATGGCGAACCCTTTTTTGGGTCTATCATATAGCTCTCTGGGTAGATAATCTGATAAAATGTCTTTTAGCATTATTTTTAATTGATTACCATGCATTTTATATTTTGCAGGTATAGACCATGCTAAATCTGCTAACTCTGTGCTCAATAATGGTGGACGAAGTTCTAAAGTGTTTGCCATGCTAGCTCTATCTACTTTTACTAATAAATCATCGGGCAAATAATAGGTAAAATCGAACCATTCTTGCCTTAGAATAGCATCATCAATATTTATATTTAAGAAATTTAATTGAAAATCTTGATTTAATAAATCTTTTAGCTGCCAACTAGTGAAATAGTTATTCTCAATTGAAAAAATATTAGAATGCAAATTCTCTTTTATATCAAAAAACTGTCCCCAGCGATTAAATCTATGTGAAGGAATATTTTTGAATATAGCTCTAGCAAATGGTTTTAGGATACTAACTACCGGATTTGATAATCTTTTAGCCCATCTATACATACCGTAGCCCATAAATAATTCATCCCCACCATCACCAGATAGAGCTACTTTTACATAATTACTTGCAAAATCGCTAATAGCATGAGTAACTAAAAAGCTAGAATCTGCTATTGGTTCATCCATTTTTAATAGAACATTTTCTAAATTTTTAGTCAAAAAATCATAATCCACCATTAGAGGCATATATTCTATGTCAAGGAAATCAGCTATTTTTTTAGCATAATCTCCTTCATTAAAATTTTTATCTTTTTGCTCGATAGTAAATGCTGTTATTGGATTAGTTTGATTTTTAGCAGCTATGCTGGCAACTAGACTGCTATCAATGCCGCCAGATAGCAATACTCCTATTTTCACATCGCTTACGAGTGCTCCTTTTACAGCATTTTCTATAGCTTGTTTTACTTGCTCTCTTGCTTGGGAATATGTAATGTTTTGATTATTTATAACATCAAAATAATGATATTGATGCAATTCAAATTTATCAGATTTGACTTTTGCAAAATGGCCTGCAGGGAATTTATTTACTTGTGAAAGAATAGTAAAAGGATGTGGTATATATCCCAAATGTAAGTAGTAAGCTACAGCCATATCGTCAACAGATATATTAGGTAAAATTTCATAGAAAGCTTTTAATTCAGAAGCAAAACAAAAATAATTGTCAAATTTTGAAAAGTATAATGGTTTAATACCAATGGGATCTCTAGCTAAAACTAATGATTGTTCGTTTTGGTCCCAAATAGCTATACTAAACATACCATCTAGTTTATCAAAGACAGCTTCTCCTTCTATGGCGAAAAGCTCCAGTATCATCTCAGTATCAGAATGCGATCTTAATTGATTAAATGATTCTGGATATTTATGAGAGAAATAATATTTGATATCATTATAATTGATTAATTCTCCATTATAAACAATAGTATATCTACCATTTATAGATGTCATGGGTTGATTAGCATTATCACTGAGATCGATAATGGATAATCGCTGATGTCCGAGAGCAATATTTGGACTTATAAAAAAATGATTAGCATCTTTGCCTCTATGAGCTAAACTATGAGTAAAAGGATAAATTTTTTGTAAAAAATAATCATTAGCATTTGAGCAATAGATACCAGCTATTCCACACATAAGAAATTGGTTAAAAATATTAACTGCTTATCCATTTATCTAGATTAATAAGATTAGAATAATCTACTAGTGTATTATATTTGTCCCAAAAATCTTTATTAGGTCTATAGCCTTCATCATCATTAGAATATTCTTCTTTTATTCTCAACAAATAATACATAGGAGTGGGGCCTTTATATTTGATAGGTATCTCTCCTCTATATTCTACCTCAAAAAAGTCTTTTAATAGTTCATATGTAGTAGCAGAGATATTAATTTTATTACTTTCACAGGTACTTTGCAATCGATTAGCAGTATTTACAGTATCTCCCCAAATATCAAAAGCAAATTTTCTTTTACCTACAACGCCAGCTACTACTTCACCAGTATTAATGCCTACACGTAGTTTCCATCTCTCATTTTCTGGATTAACTTTATAAAATTTTTGAATAAATTGCTGCATCTCTAGAGCTGCCAATGCTGTATCTATCGCATGAGTTTGATTACGAATAGGCATGCCTCCTACACTCATATGAGAGTCTCCAATAGTTTTTAATTTTTCTAGTTTATTCCTCACACATATCTCATCGAATTTCCCAAATATATAATCTAGATTATTAACAATTAATTCAGAATCTAATTGATCACTTAACTGACTAAAAGAAGTAAAATCAGTAAAAATAACGGATACAGAAGAATAAAACTCAGCTTCTACCTTACCTGTTTCTTTTAATTCATTTGCCACCCTCACTGGCAATATGTTTATCAGTAATTTATCCGCTTTTTCCTTTTCTTTTTCTAGTTGTAAAGTTTTTTGAATGATTTCTTTATTTTTAGTAAGAGCATATTCCTCTAAGAGTTTATTTCTTCTCAATATTAATCTATTAGAAAAATAAACGATAGCATAAATAGCTAAAATACCTAAAATAGCATATAAAATATATGAAACTACCGTTCTATAAAATGGTACATTGATGTGTAAAGGTATATTGACCAGGGTTGTGATTTGTTCATTCTCATCAATAGCTTTTATATGAAAAGTGTAGTTACCTGGTTTCAATTTATAATATTCTCTACGATGATGTGTAGTCCATTCAGACCAATCTCTATCATATCCTTCTAAATAAAAACTAAATTTTATGTTGTTTATCATCTCTCTTTCTATGAGGTTAGTTCGCCACTCTATGCTGAGTTTATTAAGTGGATAAGGTATTTTTATGGTAGTATCTATCAGAGAGTAATTGGTTATCATATAACTAGTATCTTGAGCATCTATATTTAATGTAGCATATAATCTCAAGGGAGCTGATTTTTTAAATAATTTTTTTTGATTTAGTACAAAAATGCCGTCGTCAGTAGAAAATAGTATATTATCGTTAGGGCCTTTTTTAATAGACAAAACTTCTAATTCGTGAAAGAGTTGTAAAGTTTTTTTAGTAACATATTTACCATTGTCTCTCATCATTAAATAAATTGGTTTATTTGGTAATTGCTTAGATGAGGTCTGTAGCCAAATTGTATCACCAAAAATTTTCAAGATATTTATAAAATGTAATGAATCATAAAAATTCCTTAAAGCAGGTTCTGCTAATGTTATTTGATCGTTATTAATGTTTAATCGCCAGATATTGTCTGGAGAATAAACCAATATACTATTTTGGTCTTTTTCTAATAAATAACCAGAAGAAAATACTTTTTTTGTTGGCAAATCTAATACTTGTATTTCTTGCAAATCATTAGAAGTAGTTATTTTAATAATTTTGGGCTCATCACAAGAAATATAATGAACATAAGAACTATCAGACTTCTTAAAATTTATATTCGAAAAAGTAATACCTACTGGTAATGGGATAGATAATGTTTTTACAAATTTTTTATTTTTATAATGATAAATATTAAAAAAGTTTTCTGTAGTTGCAGTGAAGTATGTAGGCGAGGTCGTTACATTTATAGTACGAAAATTACCAGTATCTATAGGTATAATGTTGTTTTTATAATCTAATGCATACAATCCTATGCTAGATGCTACAATTACGAAACTATCTTTATCAAATTTTATTTTTTTTAATTGCCAGCAGATATTATCTATAGATGTTTTTTTGAAATAATTTGTACTTTTATCTATTTCTTCTACGAATAAATTAGTCCATCCTCCAGCGATTAATTTATTATTAAAAAAAATTACATCTAAGATAGAAGTCGTGAGCCCATGCACCTTTGATAATAACGTAAAAGGATTATGAGTATTTATTTTGGCTATCCCATAGTCCATTGCTAGCCATATATTTTCATTAGGATCCAATGCTATTTTATTATGCGTTAAACTAATAAGTTGTGAAGAATGATTGAGAATATATTGTAAATTAAAATCTAAATCATACACATAGGTGCCACCGAAATAAGTTGAAAAAATATAACTATCAGAAGATTTTTTAGCATCTAATATGTTATTTTGCAATAATTCCTTTTCAATGGGGAAATCTATTTCTTCGATGTTTAATGTAGGTGATGAGATATTATCTATATTTAAAATGCCTTTATATATACCAGCTGCAGCATCGATTATTAGCAATGTATCATTGGTATATGGCAAAAACATAAATATTTGACTATTTAAAGGATAGTTCCCTTTGATATATAATAATTTAGAACCAGACAAAAGGTATAACCCTGTCTTTGGATTATAAAAAAAAGCTAAATTATTGAAATTAATAAGATTCCCTTTGACATTAGTAAAAAGCACATCTACTTTATCATTTATTAATCTAACAACGCTATTATTATCTGATAGATAAATTCCATAATTTGTTTTAGCAGTACTCAAAAAATAATTATTTGAAAAAGATAAATTTTTAGCTTTACTAGTCAATGAGACGTATTTATAAGTTTTAGGATTAGAAATCAGGAAATAACCAAATTCATTTTTAGAACCTACATATATTCTGTCATTATCAATTACAATGCTAGCAATAGCATCATTAGTTGGCAAAAAATATTTATGCCAGTTGATACCATCGAAGCTCATTAGTCCATCACCATTTGCTAACCATAATATACCTGTATTATCAAAAGCAATATCCCAATTTTGAGAATATCCATTATATTCATAAGGATAATAGTTTTTAATATATGGTAATCCCCATCTAGCTATACTCTGGCTATATAATGAGCTACTTAGCATTAAAAAACTTAAGCTTATTATTAAAAATAAATTAATGAATTTTATTTTTTTCAATTTAATTAAAGTTTTATTAAAAATTTTACACATAGAATGATTTAATATTTTTTAACCAACAACTCTTACTTCATCTCCCCCTCTCCCATTCTCCTATCACTTATCACCTATCACTCATCACTTATCACTTATTCTCCCCATCTCCCTGTCTACCTGTCTCCAATTCTCCTAGCAAACTTCATTAGTAACATTTCCATTTAAATAATTAATTAAATTTCTAATACCTATATCTGCTCGTCTCTCTAATGCTTCACTTGTGTAATAGCCTATATGAGGAAGAGCAAACAAATTATCAATATGTAATAATGGATATTGAGGATCTATGGGAGGATCATTTTCTAGAACATCTGTTGCCACAGCAGAAATTGTTTTATTTAACAAAGCATCTTTCATGGCATCTTGGTCTACTATCAAAGCTCTAGCTGTATTTATCAGTATAGCATCTTTTTTCATTAAACTAAATTCTTTGTAGCTAATAAAATGTCTAGTTTCTGTATTTAGAGGTATATGCAGGCTTATAATATCTGATTTTTTCAATAAATATTCTTTAGTTACAAATATTACATCTTTTTCATCTGCATGAGCAGTACGAGTATAGACTATCACATTACAACCCAAGTATTTAGCATATTCTACCACTTTTTTACCAATATTCCCATAACCTATTACTCCCCATGTTTTGCCATAAAGTTCCCTTCCAGGAAGGTTTATTCTATCGCCCGCAGCTTTCAAAGATAAATATTGAGGTATAATTTGTCTAAAAAGCATTATAGCCATTGCGATTGTTAACTCAGCAACAGCTGTAGTAGAATATCCTGCAGCATTACTTACTTTTATATTATGAGCCTTGCAATATTCTATATCTACATGATCATATCCAGTGAAAGTGATAGAAATATATTCTAGATTTTTAGCATAGCTTAATATGTCAGCATTCAGATGCAAGACTGCTATCATCAAATAATTAGCATCCTTTATCCTCTCTATTATTTGCTCTTTACTCGTTGGCTCATCAGCATAATATTTTACTGCTACATCATAATGAGAGAGCTCATCTTTTAGTTGTTTAATTTGATTGTCAGTTATTTCTATTGGATGTGGTATTACTAATGTTTTACTCATAAAAAATATTATAAATTATATCTATAAAAAATAATTAGCAAATATAAGCGAAAAAATTTATTTAATAATAAAAATAATTAATTTGATATTTTTTAAATATTTTTGTAAAAATTTTAAAAAATTATAAAAATGAACCCTTTATTCATTACTTTATTAATCCTTTTAATGAGTAATAATTTTTTATTTTCACAAAATGAAGACCCTATATGTGATAAGGTCAATTGTACAGGTAGCTGTGGTAAATTTCTAGATAAAAATGCAGATGGTATTTGTGATTTTGGAATTATAATATCACATACAGAAATAATCAATGATGAAGTAATAAAAGACACAGTAGAAAAAATACAAAAAAGCTATAATAATGAGATAAACAATAGCAATAATAATACACATGATAATATTATAAATAAACAGATAATGAACTATCAAAAGCATTTCGTTGCTATTCCTTCATTAAATTTAAATATAAAAAAAAGACCATATAATTTATTAGAAATTGGAATAATTACTTTGATTTTATATTCTTTATCGTGGTTATTTACCAAATATCATTTAATAAGCAAAAGATTGCACAAAAGAATATGGAATGTGTTATTGTTGATTAGTTTTATTATTTCAGGTTTTTTAGGAATTATTTTAATCATACAAATTAATTATGGTATATGGCCAGCATTGCGATTAGAATTTTTATATTGGCATGTACAGGTAGGTATTGTAATGACCTTAATATCTTTGTTTCATGCTTTATGGCATATTAACTATTTTAAAAAAATATTTTCAAGAATTGAATGAGATGAATACAGTTCGCATTATATTACTAATTTTTTTTAATATTAATTTTTTATTAATAGCACAAGATACTATACCTAAAGATTGTGTAAATTTAGTACCAAATGCGAGCTTTGAAGGCAATGGCAAATCTACTTTAAAACCCTGGAAAAAGATTAATACTGCAGACTATTTCGTAAATAGCAAAAATAAAAAAATGCAGGATGTAAATAAAATCAAATTTGATAAAAATTATATTCTACGTCCTGCTCGTACTGGTAATGCTTATGCAGGGTTGCGTTTATGGCCACAAAATTATAATGAATTTTTACAAGTGAGATTAAATAACACTTTAGAAAGAGGTAAAATTTATTATTTTGAGGTATATATTACTCCATCTAAATATGCTAATAGCTATGCTAGATCTTTTGGAGCTAGTTTTTATCCAAACGCACCAAATTATATATCACCTAAAATATTAGATACTTATAGACCTCAGATAGAGGTTAGAGATGATAAAGGACTATATGATAAAAACAATCCAGAAGAGTGGATTAAAATAACTGGAACTTATACTGCCCAAGGCAATGAACTTTTCTTAACAATAGGTAATTTCGATTTAAGTGATAAAGAAAAATTTATTAGAAAAAGCATTTTTTCTTTTGGTAAACGAGAAGCATATTACTATGTGGATGATGTTTTATTATGCGAAATAGGAATAGACTCTGCATTATATTATTCTAATAAGGTGGATTCTACACACATAGACTCATCCACTACATTAAGTGATCAAATTAATCTTGATGATTTCAAAGAACTTTTCAAAACACCTACTAGGCAAGACACACTGGCAGATATGTTACCAGATACAGGAGGTTCTAAAACTTTTTTTATCTATTTCGAGCCTAATTCATACCAGATTTATGACTCTACTTTTCAATATTTATCTTACATAATACAAGTTTTATATGAGCATCCTAATTTAAAAATTGTATTGAAAGGATATCAAGATAGTAATGAAGGAACTGCAGATTTATCATTAGCTCAGCAAAGAGCGTTAAACATCTTTCATCAGCTAAATGGTAATGGCATAGCACAAACCAGGTTTACTATACAAGTACCCAAGAGCAGTTGTAAATCTGATTTTAGCTTTTTACCACATTGCAGATTAGTTACTATTACAATTATTAATGAATAATTAACAAAATAATTTTTTTATTTTAAAAAAAACTTTTTATCTTTGTAAAAAATACAAAAAATAAATTCTTTATGAAAGTAAAAAAAACAAATTAGTAAGCATAGCTTATAAAATATCGGAAGATGAACCCAATGGAGAAATCTTGGTAGAAATATCAGAAAACGAACCAGAAGAAATTTTATATGATGATGATATGGAAAATTTAGTTTTCTATTCTCGTCTTAAAGGATTATCTGCAGGAGAAAGTTTTAGTTTCGTGTTAGAACCAGAAGATGCTTTTGGTGAATATGATGAAGATGAAATAGTAGAGTCTGATTTAAATGAATTCGCTGATATGACTAATGTAAAGGCTAAAGATCTCACAGAAGATATGTATTTTACATATAATAATGATGAGGGTGAAACAGATTATTTTAGAGTTAAAAGTATAAATCATATAGAAAATAAAATAAAATTAGACTTCAATCATCCTTATGCAGGCAAAAAAATTAAGATAGAAGGTAAAATCATTGATGTTAAAGAACCAGAAGAAAAATAGTTAAATATTTTTATTTAATATATGAAAAAAATATATTAAATTTGTAAATGAAATAAGAAACCCTAAAAAATATAATATTATGAAAGGATTAAGAATAATTTTATCAATGGCATTAATGCTATGTGTAGCTATTTTATTTAGCCAAAATCAACCACACCAAAGTACGTTTAAATACGGATTTATCCCACAAAAAACTACTAAAACTATTAATTATGTAGTTAAAAGTACAAATGAGACCTTAGACACAGTAGGTTTATCAGACAATTTCTTCCCTGTTTTCTCACCAGATGGACCTATGCATATCTGGGGATTAATTGATGCCGATTATAATCCTATCGGTTATTGGTTTGGTGTAAATTCTGATAGCTTAGATGGATGGGCACAGTGCTATCAACTATATAATGTTAGTCAAGTAGGTATTGAAGGTCTATTAATGATATTTGGTGGTAAATTTGATACTGATGAAGATAATAATTCCTCTCTATCAGCTTCTGTGACTCCAATGGCTGCTGATGTTTGTATAATTGGTGGTACTTCGGGTAATTATCAATACGGTGCAGGACCAGATCTCAATAATCCTTATGCCGATGTATCTATACCTATTAGTGATATCGATACTATAAATTTATTTACATATAAAGAATTAGATCAAACAATACTAGTAACTGATGAATTTTGTATAGTTGCTGATTACACAGATTTACGTGAAAAAGGTGATACTGCATATTTATTAAGTGATGATGAGGGTGATGGAATGGGCTTACATTATACTCAATATGCAAAATCTCCTTTAGGTAGGTTTTATTGGGTAAGTACTAACTTTGGTACTAGTGGAGTTCTAGATGTAAATATTTCGTTATTTGCTGTAGTAGATTTAGATTATGTAAATATTAATTCTAGTTCTTATTTCCAAGGTATGCAATTGACTTTCCCAAATATAACAAGAGATCCAGAATTAGTAATACAATTTGCTCTAAAAAATGCATCTAATACTTCTATAGATATTATTAGTCTTAATGGCCAATTAGTTAAATCTGAAGATTTAGGTATGAAAGAAGCTGGCTCACATCATACTATTATGGATATATCTAATTTACAACCAGGTATGTATTTAGTTTCTCTAAATTCTCAAGGATCTAGATTAATTAAAAAATTAGTTATTGAATAAAAGAAAAATTAAAATTAAATAAAAAAGCCAGAATTAATTCTGGCTTTTTTTGTTAAGTCACTTTTACAAGCTAAATAGCTAAAACATACATCATTTCTAATAAATCTTTATCTACACCTTTGAAGCTTTTAACTGCTCTTTCTAGTGGGATTTTTACTATACGTTCGTTCATAATGCCTATCATAATTTTATCATCACCAATCATAATAGATTTGACAGCATTATAACCCATTCTAGAAGCATTTAGTCTATCTCTGAGAGTAGGATTGCCCCCTCGCTGAATATGACCTAATACCGTATATCTAATTTCATAGTCTGGTAGTTTTTCTTTAACTATTTCTGAAATTTTAACAGCACCACCCAGTTCCTCTCCTTCTGCTACAATAATTATAGAACTTTTTTTATTACTTCTCCATCTATTTTGTATATTATCAACGAGATCATCCATATTAGTTTTAGTTTCAGGTATTAGAATCTCCTCTGCACCATTAGCAATGCCAGTATATAGAGCTATATATCCTGCATCTCTTCCCATTACTTCTACAAAAAATATTCTACTATGCGAGCTAGCAGTATCTCTTATTTTATCAACAGCTTCCACGACAGTATTACATGCTGTATCAAATCCAATAGTATAATCTGTTCCATATAAATCGTTGTCAATGGTACCGGGAATGCCTATAACCTGAATATCAGGAAATTCATTTTTAAATTCACATGCTCCTTTGAAAGTGCCATCACCACCAATAAGAACTAATGAATCTATATCTCTTTTAAGCAAATTTTCATGTGCTATTTGACGATATTCTTTTTCCAAAAAACGCTTGCTGCGTGCAGAACGTAAAATAGTGCCACCTCTTTGGATAATATTGCTAACATCACTAGCACTCATTTCAAACATATTATTCTCAATTAAACCGTGATACCCTTCATAAATACCATAAACATTTCTACCATTAAATATTGCAGTACGTACCACAGCTCTTATAGCAGCATTCATCCCAGGAGCATCTCCTCCTGATGTCAATATACCTATATTCTTCATATTATTACTTTTTTTACAAAAATAAGTATAATATCATAAACTTTCGTTTATATTATAACTGTATTAAATACACTTTTTGGGGTTCTATAACGTTTATTGTGGGTAAATTATTTTACCACAAATAACACTAAGACATTACACAAAGTTTATCCTGTTAAATAATTCCGCATAAGCGGAATTGCTTTGCATTTAACAGGATGAACAAAGTGCCATTTATAACCATTTTAATTCTATCATTCTCTGTGTTCTTTGTGCATTCTTTGTGAACTCTGTGGTTAATATTTAACCGTCTAAAAATAAAATTCATTTTTATAAAATTACTCTTTTTAATCTTTTCCATATAAAACGTTATAGAAACCTTTTTTTTACAAGAATTCCAAATCTTCTTTTCTCATAGTTTTTTCGCAATAATAGCAGCTAAATTTCACCTCCTCTAAATCATTTTGCACAATAAATTTTGTTGTAATCTTTTCATTATTAGTAATACATTTAGGATTAATGCATTTTACTAATCCGATTACTTCATCAGGTAGCTCTACTTTAGTTTTTCTAATAATTTCATAATTTTTTATTTCAATAATAGTAGCACTAGGTGCTATTAAAGCAATTTTATTAATATCATCTTTTTCGAAAAATTTATTGCTAACTTTAATAATACCTTTTTTTCCCATTTTATGACTATCTAGATTAGATCCCATATAAATAGCATCATTAAAATCCTCTAATTGTAAAGCTCTCAAAACTTGTAAAACTACACCTTGAGGTATATGGTCTATGACTGTCCCATTTTCTAGGGCAGAAACTTTTAATTCTTTTTTATTGTAATTATCTTGCATACAAATTAAATTTTAAAATATTTTAAACTTCTATACCTAGCATATAGCAAATAAGTGCTTGCCTAACGAATAACCCATTTTGGGCTTGTTGAAAGTAGTAAGCATATGGAGTTGTATCTACAGAGATATCTATTTCATTAACTCTAGGAAGTGGATGAAGAATTTTCATATTAGGTTTCACATTTGATAGCATGTTAGCATTAAGGGTATAGGAATTTTTTACTTTTTCATATTCCATAGGATCTGCGAAACGTTCTTGCTGAATGCGTGTCATATAAATAATATCACTCAATGGAATAGCATCTTCTAATCTTTCATATTGAAAATAGGGCAGATTATTTTTCTTGATATAATATTTTACAGCACTTGGAAGTTTAAGCTCTAGTGGGGAAACTAAATGAAATGTAGTATTAAAATCTGTCATAGCTTTAACTAGGCTATGGACAGTTCTACCATATTTCAGATCTCCTACAAAAGTGATATTGAGGTTATCTAGAGTATGCTGAGTTTGCAAGATGCTATATAAATCTAGCAGACATTGAGTAGGATGCTGATTAGAACCATCTCCAGCATTAATAAAAGGTACTGTACAATTTTCACTAGCATATCGAGCACTACCATCTAAAGAATTACGCATTATTATCATATCAGAATATTGATTAATAGTACGTATCGTGTCACCTAATGATTCTCCTTTTTTTACACTGGTATTTGTAGCCTCTGAGAAACCAATAACTCTACCACCTAATCTTTGAATAGCTGATTCAAAGCTGAGCCGTGTGCGAGTAGATGGTTCAAAAAATAATACTGCTATCACCTTGCCATTAAGTAAATTTTGGTCTGGCTTAGCCTCAAACTTTTTAGCCATATCAAGAATGTGTAGTATTTCTTCTTTATTAAAATCATTAATACTTACAAGATCTTTTTTCATATATTTAGTTTATTAATTTCTTATAAAAAAAAAGCGGCTATAAGCCGCTTTTTTAAAATTTTTATTTATTTAAATGATGATTTTTAACAAAATCATCAAGAACCTCATCGAAGGTAGGATAACCAATTTCTTGTAAGTCATAACCCACTCTAATAATAGGTTTATTAACTTTCACTACTCTACTAAGATCAATAGGAGTACCACTAATGACTAAATCTACAGGAGTATTATTTATCGTAGCTTCTAGATCTTTAATTTGCTCATCACCATAGCCCATAGCAGGGAGTAGAGCACCTATATGAGGATAAGTTTCGAAAGTTTGTTTGATTTTACCAACAATATATGGACGAGGATCTACCATTTCTGCAGCGCCAAATTTCATTGCAGCAATAGTAGCAGCACCTATAGTCATTTCTCCGTGTGTGAGTGTAGGGCCATCCTCTACTACTAATACACGTTTCCCTTTTATTTGAGATGGATTATTCACTGTTATTGGTGAAGCACCATCTATGACTATTGCATTTGGATTAATATTTCTAATATTATTACGAACAGTATTAATATCATTTAGGCTAGCACTGTCTATTTTATTAATTACGATGACATCTGACATCCTAGCTACGACTTCTCCTGGATAATAGCTAACCTCATGTCCTGGACGTAGAGGATCTACTACACCTACCATCAAATCTGGTTTGTAAAATGGGAAGTCATTATTGCCACCATCCCATAAAATAACATCGCAACCATCAGGATCATTCTCAGCGGCTCTCAATATAGCTTCATAATCTACGCCCGCATAGATAACATTACCACGAACCACATGTGGTTCATATTCTTCCATCTCTTCTATAGTGCAGTGATGTTTCTTTAAGTCTTCAACAGTAGCAAAACGTTGAACTTTTTGTTCTACTAAGTTACCATAAGGCATCGGATGTCTTACAGCTACAACTTTGAGACCTTTTTTCATTAATATTTCAATTATCCTTCTAGAAGTTTGGCTTTTGCCGCATCCAGTCCTCACTGCACAAACTGCTATAACAGGTTTTACAGATTTAACCATAGTATCATTAGGTCCTAATAAAACAAAATTTGCACCATTAGCATTTGCTATTGCAGATAAGTGCATCACTCTATTGTAAGGCAAATCACTGTATGACAAAACTACATCATGTACATTTAATTCTTTTATTAATTTAGGAACATCTGACTCAGAAAATATAGGAATACCATCAGGATATAATTTACCTGCTAGCTCTGCTGGATATTTCCTATCATCGATATCAGGAATTTGTGCAGCTGTGAAAGCGACAACATTAAAATTTTCATTGTCTCTGTAATAAACATTAAAATTGTGAAAATCACGTCCTGCTGCACCGAGGATCAATACATTTCTTTTCATAAAATATATATTTTTTACTTTTTGCAAAAGTAAGTTATTTTTTTTACTAAAAAAAATAATATCCTCTTTAATTTTTTAAACTATGGATTTGGTATATCTTTCTTTAATAGATTGCCGTTACTATCAAAAAACATTTTAGCAATGATTTTACCATTTTGATCGAAAAGAACCCATTCACCTACTTTAGCAGTATTTTTGTAATATCCCATAGTAGCTATTTGATGATTAGGATGATATTCTACAAATTTGCCATCAGGGAAGCCATTTTTAAAGAATTGTTCTCTTGCTAATCCTCCATATTGGTTATAAAACTTCCATAATCCTTCTTGCTTTTCATTTTTATACATTCCCTCAGAAACAGGTTTGCCATTGTCATTATATTCTATCCAGTAACCATCTTTTAATCCCATTTTGTATGTGCCCTCGTATAATTTATTGCCATTAGGTAGATAAAAAACATCTGAACCATTTTTTACATTATCGGTATAATTAGTTTGATATTTCAATGAGCCATTAGGATAGTAGCCGTTCCATGGTCCATTCATCAATCCATTTTTAAAATATCCCTCGTGCTGCACTTTACCATTTTCGTACCATGTAACCCAATAGCCATCTTCTTTATCATTTACAAAATTCCCTTCTCTTTGCTTTTTCCCAGATTCATACCAGGCCATCCATTTGCCTTCTCTTAAGCCATTTTTATAATAACCTTCTCTCCATTTTTCCCCCGTTTCATAATAATAAGTCCATTTACCGTCAAGATTATCATTCACAAACATACCTATACTGCCTAGCTTACCTGTAGGATGATAAAATCTCCAAAGACTATCATGTTTATCATTGATGATTTTGCCTTCCATTTCCATAAAACCGTTTGGATACCACCAGCGACAGTATCCATTTAGGCTATCATTTATATAATATCCTTCAAATTCTTTGTTCTCATTATCGTAATACGAAACAGCTTTGCCTTGACGCAGTCCATTTTCATAATAAATGCTATCTTTTACTTTAGTATTAATGTGATAGCTAATATATAAACCTTGTTTTTTACCATTTAGATGGTTGTACTGTTCTTTAATATTTCCATTTTCATACCACGAATAGCATGGACCCGACTCTTGATTTTCTTCTTTTGCTAGTTTACCATTTGGATAATAGTATTTCCAAATACCAATTTTTTTATCATCTTGATAAAATCCTTCTAAAGCTTTTTGACCATTGCCATGATAGAGCTCATATATACCATCTTTTTTGCCATTTTTATAAGTAATCTTTGAAATCAAAGTTCCCTGAGTGGTATAGGTTTTATGCTCACCATCCATTAGTCCATTAACAACGTACCACTCTTCTAGTTTATTACCTAATGAATCATAAATAATCACTGGACCAGTCTCAGGACTAATGATTTTCCATAATTTACCATTATCAAAATAATATTCCCATTGTCCAGTCATTTTACCATCAGAGAAAAATTGTTTACTTTGAATATTTCCATTTTCATAATAAATAATCCACTCGCCATCAGGTTTACGATTTTTGATTTGTCCTGTCATTTTCAGAGAATCAGGATATTGATAATAAGCTTTTACAGGGCCATTGTCTTTTTCTTCAATAATGTAAATATCGCCATTAGGATAATATTGTTTCCAAGTACCTATCTCGAGACCACTATTATCGTATTCACCTTCCATAGATAGCTGACCATTATGATAATAGAAAGACCATTTACCTACACGAGTGCTATCAGGCAATAATATTGTCCCTTTTTCTTTGATTTGTCCATCAGGATAAGTATATGTTATTTTTGTTTTTTTCTGAGCAATAGCTGGATTCAATAATGCTATTAGCAAGAATATTAATATGTATGGACGCATTTTTTATTACAAATTTAATAAAATTTTAGAAAATAAATATCAGATAAACATATGACAACTCATATATTCTAAGCTTATAGTATAATAAGAAATAAACAAATAAAATCACAAAGCCATAGCTTCTAATTTTTCTATTCTTTTCTCAATAGGAGGGTGAGTAGAAAAGAGAGCTTGCAGACCACCTTTTTTGAAAGGGTTTATAATAAGCATGTGAGTAGCAGAAGGATTGATTTCCTGTTCTGTTGCAGGTTTAGCTTTAGCAAAAGAATTCATTTTTTTAAGAGCATTAGCTAAATAAAGAGGATTCCTAGCTAGTTTAGCACCTTTTTCATCTGCAGCGTATTCTCTAGTACGAGAAATAGCTAGTTGGATAATCATAGCTATAATAGGTGTCAATATTATCATTATTAATGTAGCGAGCAGATTACCTATGCCACCACCATCTCTACCTCCACCAAAAATATTAGCAAAATACGCTAAGCGAGCCAGCATAGAAATAGCACCAGCAATAACGGCTGCTATAGAAGAAATAAGAATATCTCTATTGGCAATATGAGCTATTTCGTGTCCTAATACACCTTTTATTTCATTTTGATCTAATAAATCGAGCAATCCTCTAGTAACTGCCACAGCACCATGTTTTGGATTACGACCAGTAGCGAAGGCATTTGGTATATTAATGTTAGAAATATATACTTTGGGTTTTGGGATGCCAGCTTCTGCAGCCAATTCATCAACTATTCTATGTAATTGTGGAGCCTCAGCTTCGCTAACTTCTTTAGCTTTAAACATGGATAATGCTATTTTGTCAGAATAAAAAAATGAAATTCCATTCATCATTAAAGCAATGAAAAATGCTATAATCATGCCACTCTGACCACCAATTAAATAACCTACGCCCATAAACAGAGCAAACATCAAACCTAATAAAAAAGCTGTTTTAACGTAATTCATAATATATACAATTTTATATTTCTGATTTTATTATCTCAAAAGTTATGCCAATAAACGTTATAGAACCAAATTTATTATAAAATATTATATGCATTAGTGTAAGCCCTAAATTTTTCAATTAATTCAGCTAAATCTGCTGGTAAGTTACTATCAAAAAATATTTCTTCATTATTTTTAGGATGAATAAATCCAAGATTTTTGGCATGCAAAGCTTGGCGTTGACAGATTTTGAAAGAATTTGAAATAAATTGCTTAAAATTACCACCGAAATTCATATAAATGATATTATCGCCGCCATAATCTTCGTCATTAAAGATTGGATGACCTATAGCTTTCATATGAGCACGAATTTGATGAGTACGACCAGTGAAAAGTTTACATTCTATAAGAGTGGCAAAGCCATAGCGTTCGAGAACTTTATATTTTGTGTGGCTATACTTACCATTATTCTCATTACTACTGAGAGCCATTATCCTTCTATCTCTCGAATCACGTGATAAATAACCAGTAATTTCTCCATCATCATTTTCTAAATCACCCCAGACAATAGCAATATATGTCCTACTGACAGTATGTTCAAAAAATTGTTTAGAAATAAATTGCTCGGCAAATTCATTTTTAGCAATAACTAATAATCCAGTTGTATTTTTATCTATTCTATGTAATAAAAGTGGGAATTGATCAATTTTAAGATCATTCTGAAAATAATAAAGAAGGCCATTAAGCAAAGTGCCAGTATAATTATTATAACCTGGATGCACAACAATACCTGCAGGTTTATTAATAATTATTAGATCCTCATCCTCATAAACAACATTTAAATCCATGGGCTCAGGTAAAACTTCACTAGGAGCAGGTGGATTAGGTAGCATTACACGAATTACATCGCCAGGCTTTACTTTGTAATTAGGTTTCCTGGGAATATCATTAACTAAAATACAACCTGCATCAGCAGCATTTTGTATTTTTGTTCTGCTAATACTTTCGATTTTTTGAGTTAAAAATTTATCTATGCGCATTAAAGATTGTCCAGGATCAACCTCTATTTTATAATGTTCATAAAATTCATCATTAACTTCTATAATTTCATTATCATCATACATAATTTGATAAAAAACATTAAAAAAAATAAAATATTATCTATTAGAAAGATTATATTTTTCTAAGCCTTCTTGTAACCATTCCAGAAATTTATTAGGATTTTTATTATAACCATACAACTCATTTAATATTCTACCATTATGATCTATGATAACATACATAGGTTGAGATTGTCTTTTAACTAAAGAAAATTCTAAGAAGCTCCATTTATCACCAACAGTGCGTAGTTTCGTTTTGACATTACCATCTTCAATAGTAATGCTTTGCTCAGGAGAAAGTAATGTTTTGTCGTCAACATAAAGAGATACCAGGACAAAATTGTTTTCAAGGAAATCTTTGACCTTGGGATCTGTCCATACACTAGCTTCCATTTCTCTACAATTAACGCAACCATAACCACTAAAATCTATCAATAGAGGTTTATTAACATTGCGAGCAAACTCAATGGCAGGAATTAAATCTTTGTAATCGGCTTTCACATGTTGCTCATTAATATTAAAATCTTGAGTATAAATAGGTGGTAGAAAAGCTGATACTCCTTTTAAAGGAGCTCCCCAAAGTCCTGGGATTAGATAAAAAGTAAATGCGAAAGAAATAAGAGCTAAGAAAAATCTTATCACGCTCAAATGTTGCTTTTTTTCTTCCCCTTTGAATCTGATAACGTCAAGGAAATATAAACCCATAATAAAAGCTATAGCTACCCAAATAACTATAAAAATTTCTCTATCTAAAATACCCCAATGACTAGCTAAATCGGCGACAGATAAAAATTTAAAAGCAAAAAATAACTCAATAAAACCAAGAGTAACTTTTACAGTGTTCATCCATCCACCAGATTTAGGCAAATTAGAAATCAGTTGTGGGAATAAAGCAAAAAGAGTAAATGGCAAAGCTAAAGCTATAGAAAATCCTAACATACCAATAAATGGTGCTAGGTACCCCTCAGTAATAGCTTCTACGAGTAAAGTTCCTATTATGGGTCCAGTACAACTAAACGACACAAGTACTAGTGTGAAAGCCATGAAAAAGATACTAAATAATCCTGTAGCTTTTTCTGCCCTTCTATCCATTGCATTAACCCAAGAACTAGGTAAGGTCAAATCAAAACCTCCCAAAAATGCTATAGCAAAAACCAATAATAATAAGAAGAAAAATACATTAAACCATGGATTAGTAGATAAAGCATTTAAAGCATTAGCACCGAAAATTAAAGTTATTAAAAGTCCTAAAGATACATAAATAATGATAATAGAGAGACCATAAATAGTAGCATCTTTGATGCCTTTCCTTTTATTTCTTTTAATAAAAAAGCTAACAGTAAGCGGTATCATCGGCCATACGCATGGGGTAACTAGTGCTACTAATCCACCTAAAATGCCGGCAAGAAAAATGCCCCATAGAGATCTATCAGAAGTTTTGCTCTCAGATTTTTCGACTAGATATTGCTCGTTATAAGCTTGCAAAGCTGAATCTAACGGATTTATACCAAATATTTTTGTAAATTTAGAAGTATCAATTCTATTATCTAATTTATTTGAATCTTCGTTTGTAAGTAAATTATTCTGTTCATTAGTGTCATCTTCAGGTATAGGAATATTGGAGAGCTGAGGTGTATATTGAGATCCATCAATAGGTATAGCAAAAGCATTTTTTACCATTACACACATACCATCATGTAAACATGCTTGACCTGAATAATATACTTCAATATTAAATTTTTCTGGTTTTAAAATTTTAATTTTTTGAGTAAAAGTAGCTTCCCCTTCAAAAAAAGTTGTAGTAGCTCCTAAATCTGGCTCATATTTTGATTTTGGTTTAGGTGATTCTGTAGTATTTCCTATCAATTTATAGGCAGGATTTTCTTCAAAAATAAACTCTCCAGGTAAAGCACCTTTAGTTTTTAATGAATATAAGCACCAACCATCTTCTATATAAGCATTAAAAATAATATTCGCTTCATCAGTAGATATTTTTTTAACTTCATAACTCCATGTAACAGGTTCCTGACCAAATATAAAAATAGGAATCAACAAAAAGAAAAATATCTTTTTAAACATAAAAGATAGTATTTTTAATAATTTTACAAAAATAAAAAAAAACACAGTAAAAAATAAAAAAATTGATAATAATCAATGTTATAAATTTTTGAAATATAGGGAATCGATGCCATTGTCATAAAAATTAGACTATAGAAAATAAAAAATTTTTTTAAATAGTAACAAAATATAAGAAAAGATTTATAGGGATGCAAGTCAAGTATAGAAGCTGTTGATAAAAGTTTTTATACTTGACTTAAAAATTATTTTATAGTTTATCAAAGTTTTTAGTTAAAATTCTACTTATAAAAAATTATTATTTAATTGACTCTCAATTGAAAAAGTTTATTAAATATTATTGGCTAGGTATCTCATATAGCCTTTCCAATTGATATCACCTTCCTTTGCTCCTAATCGTACAATAACCAAATCATTTTTATAGCTTATGCAAATATATTGTCCTAAAAGACCTACTGCCATCAAATTACCATCTGCATCTATTCTCCAATGATAATGATAAGATATCTCTCCATCTATAGGCTGTTCTACATCCATTATTTCATTAATCCATTTCTCAGGTATTATCTGATTACCCATATAATTACCCTTATTCAAACAAACTAATCCAATTTTAGCGTAATCTCTGGCTCTCGCATTTAAACCACAAAAAGCTTTTGCCGTAAGATTCTTTGTATCATCTACATTTAAAGTAGCATCATATTCCATATGTAGAGGTTGCCACAATTTAGTTTCATAGTATTGATACAATGGAGTGCCTGTGGCATTCTCTATAGCTAATCCTATCAATAAAGTATTGACACTCTGATATTTATATTCTCCTCCAGGTTCTTTAATTAATTTTAATTTACGAATTTTCCCTTTTAGATTATTACCATAATAATATTTACCAATTTCTGCAAAAGGATTAAAATAATTTTCATCGAATTTTAATCCAGACTTCATATCTAATAAATGTCTAAGGGTAACATTACTCATATTTTTATCCTCAAAATCGCTAATATATTTAGTAATCGGATCATCTACACTATTTATATATCCCTCATCTATTGCTATCCCTAGTAATAGAGCTATAACACTTTTATTTGCTGAAAAAGATGTATGTATAGAGCTGGCATCATATCCAGGTGCATAATATTCATAAATAATAGTATCATGTTTTAAAATTAAATAAGCATTTGTTTCGCTCACCTGAAGCATATCTATGAATGTATTAATATTTTTAAATTTATTTTTCTTTAAAAAAAAGTCTGGTGAGAACCAATTATCACTAGGAGATATATAATTAATTTTCAGTGGGTGAGGATCTTTAGTGTGTATGAGCATCTGAGGAAATTTTTTATAATCATTTATGTCAGCTACATTATAAACAACCATTCTGCCAAAATAGCAGCTATTTAGAGTAAAGGCTATAGTAGATAAAATTATTCCTTTTTTCAAAATATTCATTTTTATTGCAAAAGTAATAATTGCATATTATACTGATGAAAAAAATCAATTACCTTTGTAATAATATTATAAAATGATGAATAATTTTTGGGCAATAATACCAGCTAGGTATGGAAGCACTCGCTTTGTAGGTAAACCATTAGCACAAATTGATGGATTACCGATGATCATTCATGTATTAAATAATGTATCTAAAAGTAAAATTAAAAACATTTATGTGGCTACCGACGATAATCGTATCTATAATGTTGTAAATAATTTTGGATACAATGCTATAATTACTGATGTGAATCATAGAAATGGTACCGAACGTGTAAATGAGGCTGCAAATATTTTGAATATTCCCAATAATGACTATATCATTAATATTCAAGGGGATGAACCTTTTATTTCTTCTAAATTGATAGATGATTTAATAGATTTTGTTTCAGATAAAAATATCAAATTAGCCACTGCAGCGTCGTCTTTTGAGAATTTTGATGAATTATTCTCTCCTAATAATATTAAAATCACTACAGATCTCAATAGTAAAGCTTTATATTTCAGTCGTTCTATTATTCCATACAATAGAGATTTAGATTGCAAGGAATGGTTAAATGCATATCCTTATAAAAAGCATATTGGCATTTATGTTTATGAAAAAGTTATTCTCAATGAATTAACTAAGCTAAAACCTACATTGCTAGAAGAGACTGAAAAATTAGAACAACTCAGATGGTTAGACAATGGCTATAGCATTTATGTGATGGATACAGATTATAAAAGTATAAGTATAGACACTCCTGAGGATTTACAGAATATTAAGAAGTTTATTGTTTAATAAACTTCTTAGAAACAATTTGATTTTTCTCTGTTTTAAAAATAATCAAATAACTACCAGGAGCTAAATTAGAAATATCTATTTTCTTAGTAGTATTTGCGGCAATGTTTTCATTAAATATTACATTTTTTGTCAATAAATCTGTAAAAGTCATAGTGAAATCTTTTCTATTTTTATTCTCAATAGTTAAAATATCATAAGCAGGATTAGGATAAATTGTCAAATTTAAATTATTATATTGTTGAATATCTACAATAAATGTTGGATTATTAGTTAATATCCACTTTAGTGGATCAAAAGTAATATTGTCTGGCATAGGTAAATGGATTATAAATTCTTGGTCTTGAGAATTATTATTTAAGATTATAGTAGTATCATTAGTAGAATTATAAGATAATAAAAAAGGAAGTGGCATTTCGAAGAAATCACTAGCTATGCATGATGCTTCTTGATGTACAGTTATCCTGAAACTATTATTATCTATTTCGTTTACATAAAAAGTATACTTGGGATATCCTTCTCCATAAATCCAATCATTAAAAAATTCGGTTAAAGATGTATCAGCTATTTGCTCCATTACATTTTTGAAATCCTCGGTCTTTGCATAGCTATATTTATATGTTTCATAATATTCTCTTATGCCATTAAAAAATAAATCATCACCTAAAACCCATCTAAGCATATGTAATACATAGGCAGCTTTTCTATAGCTGAGGCGAGAACTAAATATTCTATCTACAGAAGTAGTATCATACACATATACTGACCCACATGGCAAATATGTAATAAAATTTATAGAATTGTCTTTCCAATTTGTAAAATCTTGAGGAAAAAATTTCTCTTGAGATAATGCAGTGAAATATGTAGCAAATCCTTCATTCAGCCATATATCGTGCCAGGAACCACAAGTAACGGCATCTCCATACCATTGATGTAACAATTCATGTGCTAAAAGTTCATAATCGAAACTACCAACAAAGCTCACTGTTTGGTGTTCCATGCCACCGCCCCATCCGAAATGCACATGTCCATATCGCTCATTCATAAATGGATAAGGAGCTATTAATGAATCATAAAATTTAATTACTTTACTAAAATTTGTCATTGCATTTTGTGCATTGTTATATGCAGAGCTCAACACATAATTATCTATTCTCAAATCACCATCTCGTAGTGTAACATTAGTGTCAAAGTATTGATATGGAGCAACAGCAATAGCTACCAAATAAGTTGCTATTGGATATTTATGTTTCCAATGAGTTAAAGTTCTGCTATTACCTAAATCTATTGTGGCTTGTTCTAATCCATTTGCTACTGCTACATAACTGGATGGATGTTCTATAAAAATATCTATAGAATCTATTTTGTCACTTAAGTCATTTTTGCATGGCCACCAATCTGGAGCTCCATATGGTTCAGACAATGTCCATAACCACTGAGAAGAAGAATAGAATGAACCAAAACCGCTAGCTTCTGGTGTGCCATGATAATATACTATTATGCTATCTAAATTTTGAGAAATTAATGATAAATTTGATATTAATAGTTTTTTATTATTGTGAGAAAATGTAACCTCATTACCATGATAAATGACAGAGTCTATTACCAAACAACTATTAGCATCGAAATCAATAGTATCTGCATTTACTAAAGGAATAAATTTTGTTAAAACATAACCATTAATATCACCTGAACCGGGATTAACATTTATGTATAATCTGTGATATTTGATATCGTAACTCTGTCCTATAAACTTTACAGAACTATTAGCCATAGAACGGGGTTCAGCAATAGTTATGACCTGAGAAAATATTAACAAAGGACAAACAAATAATAAAAATGAAAACCAATATTTTTTCATATTTATAAATTATTAACAGATGAATATAAATTTTTTATTTTTTTCAATAGATCAAAAGCATTATTTAGAGGCCATTGAGTTTCTGCATCACTGAGAGCGGATTGAGGATCTGGATGAACCTCCATAAAGATGCCATCAGCACCTGCTGCTATGCCAGCTAGAGCAATAGTTGGTACATAGTCTCTCAGCCCATGAGTAACACCATCATTGTGATTAGGCATTTGTACACTATGAGTAGCATCTATCAAAACTGGATAACCAAAGGATTTCATACGTGGTATAGCTGTCATATCTACTACTAAATTATAATAACCAAACATTGATCCTCTTTCTGTTAAAAAAATATTATTATTGCCAGTAGATTTTACTTTATCAATAGCAAATTGCATACTTTCAGGAGACATAAATTGTCCTTTTTTTATATTAATAGGTTTACCTGTTTTACCAGCAGATAGTAGTAGCTCAGTTTGTCTACACAGAAAGGCTGGTATTTGCAAATAATCTACATATTGAGCTACTTCTTCGCATTCCCAACTTTCGTGTACATCTGTTATCACAGGTAGTTGATATGTATTATGTATTTCTTTCAATATTTCTAGAGCATTAATTCTAGGTATTCCTCTGAAACTATCTACTTTTGAGCGATTAGCTTTTAAGTAACTACTTTTAAAAATAAAATTCAAATCTAATTCCTTAGCAATTTTTACGAGCTCTTCAGCCACTATGAAAGGCATTTTATCATCTTCTATCACGCAAGGGCCAGCTATTAACCACATAATATTTACTTATTATTATTACTAATATACTTTTTAGATTTTTCTCCCAAATAGCCTGAATGATGGCGTTTGGCATATTCTTCGGTAGTAAAATTAATTTTTTTCATCATCAAAGTTACTAAAATATCTCCGATGACAGTCATTACTGTTGTAGATGTAGTAGGAGTGAGCCCTAGTGGACAAACCTCTGGTGGATTGCCAGTAAATAATGATATATTAGCTTTACTAGCCAATTCACTATTTTCATTGCCAGTAATCACTATTATAGGTATATTAGGAACTAATCTATTAGCCAATTCTATTAATTGCAATATTTCGTTTGTTTTGCCAGAATTAGATACCAATAATAAAATATCATTATTCTGAATGACACCTAAATCGCCATGTTGCGCATCTGCAGGATGTAAAAATATCGCTGGAGTACCAGTACTACTAAAAGTAGTAGCTATATTTAGAGCTATTTGCCCAGCTTTGCCCATACCAGAGGTAACTAATTTACCATGTTTTATATGTATTTGTTCATATATTAAATCAATAGCTTCTGTATATTTATTATCTATTGGAATGTTTCTAATAGCATTAGCTTCACTCTCTATAATATCTGAAATATAAGAATCGAAATTCATTTTTTTACAAAATTACATAGTAATTTTAATATTAGAATTTAAAAAAAATTTTTTTATATTTTTGCTAAATTAAAAAATAATTAAAATGATGAATAATAATATAAAACGCATAGAAAAAGATACTATGGGAGAAATAGCAGTTCCTATAGATAAATACTGGGGAGCTCAGACAGAACGTAGTCGACTTAATTTTGAAATTGGTTCAGAGCTGATGCCAAAAGAAATAATACAAGCATTATCCATTATTAAAAAAGCTGCTGCTAGCACAAATGAAAAATTTGGCATTTTAAATCATAAAAAAGCTGAATTAATAATGAAAGTTTGTGATGAGATACTATTAGGAGAATTAGATGACAATTTTCCACTTGTAATATGGCAAACTGGCTCTGGCACACAAACTAATATGAATATTAATGAAGTTATTGCTAATAGAGCTCATGTGCTTAATGGAGGTAAATTAGATGATAAAGAAAAAATTCTCCATCCTAATGATGATGTGAATAAAAGTCAATCTTCAAATGATGTTTTCCCATCGGCATCTAATATAGCAGCTTATACTGTTTTAGTTAACAAAACTATTCCTGCACTAAAAAAATTAAAAGAAGCAATTGATATCAAAAGTAAAGAGTTTGAAAATATCATAAAGACAGGACGTACTCATACTATGGATGCTGTGCCACTAACACTAGGTCAAGAGTTCTCGGGATATGCTTGTCAGCTAGATTATAATATTAAAACTATAGAGCAATCTCTGACACATTTAGTTGAATTGCCTATCGGAGGTACAGCTGTTGGTACTGGACTTAATGCACCCAAAAATTTTGATATAGAAATTTGTAAAAAAATTTCAGAATATACTAATTTACCTTTTAAACCTGCAAGTAATAAATTCGAAAGCATATCTACACGTGATGCTATAGTTGCTGCTAGTGCAGCACTTAAATATACAGCAGTTAGTTTATTTCATATTGCTAATAATATTCGTTTTTTAGCTAGTGGTCCTAGATGTGCAATAGGAGAGATAATATTACCAGCTAATGAGCCTGGCTCTAGTATTATGCCTGGTAAAGTAAATCCTACTCAGGCAGAAGCACTTACTATGGTTTGTGCTCAAGTAATAGGTAATGATTTAGCTATTAATATTGGTGGTATGAATGGGCATTTTCAACTTAATACTTTCATGCCTATGATCATTAATAATTTTTTAAAATCTGCTAATTTGATGGCTGATGCATGTAATTCATTCTGCGATAAATGTGTGATAGGTATACAACCTAATATTGATAGAATAAATATGCATCTAAATAATTCTTTAATGATGTCTACTGCCCTCACACCTATCATTGGATATGATAAAACCTGTATGATAGTTAAAAAAGCATATGAAGAAAACATTACTTTAAAAGAAGCTACTATATTACTAGGTTTTTTATCTGCTGAAGATTATGATAAAATAGTTAATATACAAAAAATGATATAACAAACACAAATAATAATTTTGTTTTAAATTTGCAAATATATAAAAATAAAAAGTTATGGCAAAAAATGTTCCTGAAGTAGTAATGAGTAAAGTAAATCTAATAGGTGAAACTACAAATATAAATGGAGATCTATCAACAGATGATGATCTTAGAATTGATGGGATAGTTAACGGTAATATTAAATCTAATAAAAGAATAATTATAGGGACAACGGCTACAATAAATGGTAATATTTCAGCAAATACAGTTGAAATTAATGGCACTGTAAAAGGAAACATTGAGGCTTCAGAAATTCTAATTTTGAAAGAAACCGCTATATTAGAAGGTGATATTACTGTTACAAAATTATCAATATATACTGGTGCTAGATTTAATGGTAAATGCTCAATGAATGATTTGTCTAATTAATTTTTTCAGTGAAAAAAGAAAATCTAGATAAATACATAAAATATAGTAACCTAGCAATACAAATGTTAGTGATAATCGTAGGTGGAGCATATTTAGGTAAATGGTTTGATAACAAGTATAATACAAATAATTTATATACAAGTATAATCGGTGTAATAGCCACAATAATAGCTATATATATTGGTATCAGAGAGTTGATAAATAATAAACATTAATGTGGAAATATTTTGGTATATTTTCTGCTTTTAGCATTTTATTACCTTTGTTATGGATAGTTTTTAAACCAATAGACATAACAATAATGTTATTTTGGTTTGTTAATTTTTTAGTCTTCTTAGGTATAATACTTTTTGTTAATTATAAAAAAAAATTATTAAAAAATAAACCTATAGTTTATTTAGCTATCGATGTGGTGAGACTTTTAGCAGTTTTAATATTTTTTATAATTTATATTACAGTTTTTAATATGAAATCTGCTATATCAAATGCTCACATAATAATGTTTGTAGCGTTATATTTATACTTTTTATTTGCTTATGTTTTTATTATATTAAAACAATTAAAATAATAATTTTTATGTAAAAATACTTACTGGTGGTATAAGCTAAGAGAGTGAGAAAACAACATCTTTGTTTAAAATTAAGGATTATAAATTTTGTTAATTTTACTTTACCCTTGTACTCTTAATTATTCTGAATGAATATCCATACTTTTCTTCATCCCTCATTTTAATATTTATCAAAAAATACATATCATCAATTTTTTTCTGTTAATTTTGCAAAAATTTTTTAACAATGGAAGAAATATTATCGATGCTTGGCTTTATAGTTTTAGTAGCTATTCTAATGTTTATTGATCTGAAAGTAGGTAAAACTCAGCATCATGTCATGACACTGAAATCTTCAGCATTGTGGACAGTATTTTGGATTGGTGCAGGTGTATTATTTGGTTTTAGTCTATTGATTTGGGGACATCATATACATTCCATTCATTCAATGGAGGATTTATCCTTAATCATACAAAAGCATCATCACATGATAAATATTAGTGGATTATCATTTGATGAAGCATTGAAATTATATAGACAAAATCTCACTATAGAATATTTTACTGGATATTTCATAGAGAAATCTTTATCATTAGATAATATCTTTGTGTGGTTACTAATATTTATGTCTTTTAACGTACCTGAGAAAAGTTATAAAGATATATTATTTTGGGGTATAGTAGGAGCAGTAGTATTTAGATTTATTTTTATTTTTGGATTATCATCTCTAATAAGTGCATTTGAATGGGTACTTTTCATTTTTGCTGCTATACTGCTATATACTGGTATTAGAATGTTCTTCAGGAAAAAAGATAATGAAGAAAAAGAAAAAGAAAAGTATAAAAATCATTTTTTAGTTAAATGGTTTTCGAAATTTCGCCATTTCTACCCTGAATATGATAGAGGTTTCTTTTTTAAGAAAGGGGGATTTACATTTGTTACTGGTAGTTTCCTAGTACTTTGTATTATTGAATTAACAGATGTTATTTTTGCTATAGATTCTATACCAGCTATATTTGCTATTACTGCTGATCCATTTATAATTTATTTTTCAAATATTTTTGCTATTTTAGGACTTAGAGCATTATTTTTCTTAATTTACCACGGCTTACGCAGTTTATATTATTTGAATTATGGATTAGGAGCTTTACTTACTTTGATGGGAGTAAAAATCCTTGCTGCTGATTGGTTACACGAAATAGGATTTACAAATGTTCATAGTTTAATATTAGTATTAAGTATCATTACTATTACTATTGTCGCGTCATTATTAAAAAAGAATCATTCAAAAGTTAAAGTAAATGTTAAGAAGTAATAATTGCGGAGAGCTAAGAATAAATGATTTGGATAGCCAAGTAAGTTTATGTGGTTGGGTGCACCATATTAGAGATTTAGGTAAATTATTATTTATCGATCTTAGAGATCGCTATGGTACTACCCAAATATATTTCGATGCTAATAATAAACCTGAATTGTATCAAAGAGCTAAACAATTAGGTAGAGAATATGTGATACAAGTCATTGGTACTGTCAGAGAGAGAAGTAATAAAAATCCTAAAATGCCAACAGGTGATATAGAAATCGATGTAGAAGAGCTAATGGTGCTTAATTCTTCTCAAATTCCGCCTTTTACTATAGAAGATGATACTGATGGTAGCGAAGAGATGAGATTGCAATATAGATATTTAGATCTTCGTAGAAATGTGATGAAAGACACAATGATTTTTAGGCATAAGCTTAATTTATCTATCAGAAATTTCCTCAGCGAACAAGATTTTTTAGAAATAGAAACTCCTTTTCTAATCAAAAGTACTCCTGAAGGTGCTAGAGATTTCATTGTGCCATCTAGATTAAATCCTGGTAATTTCTATGCTTTACCTCAATCTCCTCAATTACTGAAGCAATTATTGATGTTTGCTGGCATGGATAGATATTTTCAAATAGTGCGTTGTTTCAGAGACGAAGATTTCAGAGCAGATAGGCAACCTGAATTTACACAGTTAGATTGTGAAATGTCTTTTGTAAAGCAAGAAGACATACTAAATCTATTCGAAAATATGATGAAAAATCTTTTTAAAAAATTACTCGATATTGATTTGCCTACTTTTCCCAGACTTACTTATAAAGAAGCTATGGAAACTTATGGTAGTGATAAACCAGACCTTCGTTTTGATATGCCTATCATTAATTTATCTGATAAATTAAAAGGTAATGGATTTAAAATCTTTGATGAATCAGAATATATCGGAGGATTATTACTAGCTAATCAACCATCAGTATCACGCAAACATATAGATAAATTCACTGAATGGGTAAAAAATCCTCAAGTAGGCGGCAGCGGACTTGCATACATTAGATATGTGGATGGTCAAATCAAATCTTCAATTTCTCAATTTTTTACTAATGAGTTTTTACAAAATGTCATGGTTTCATTAAATGCTTCTACAAATGATATTCTATTTATTATTAGTGGTAATAAAGACAAATCTTTGAAAATTTTAGGAGATTTTAGACTATATTTAGCAAAAGAATATAATTTAATACAAAAAAATATATTTAAACCTTTATGGGTAATAGATTTCCCTATGTTTGAATGGGATGAAGAAAATAAACGTTTCACTTCTTCGCATCACCCATTTACAAGCCCATTGGAGGAAGATATTGATTTATTAGATACTAATCCATCTATTGCCAGATCTAATGCTTATGATTTGGTAATGAATGGTGCAGAACTAGGCGGTGGTTCTATAAGAATTCACGATAAAAATTTGCAAAAAAAGATTTTCAAATTATTAAATTTGACTGATCAAGAAGCAGAAGATAAATTCGGGTTCTTTTTAAAAGCTCTAGATTATGGTGCACCACCACATGGTGGAATAGCTTTTGGTATTGATAGAATAGTAGCTGTCATGCTCGGACTTAATAGCATTAGAGATGTGATAGCTTTCCCTAAAAATAATATGGGAAAAGACTTGATGATGCAGGCTCCTGCTCCTGTATCTGAAGAGCAATTAAAAGAATTACATATTAAAATTCAATAATTTTATTAATATTCTACTTTATAATTTATAAAGATTAACTTGTATTGAAATACTAAAATAGGAGTTGATTTTTTATGTATTAATACTTTTCAAATCAAATATCACAATGTTTGCATATTTCCAAATTATTGCCAATCAATGTCTTTTGTCTAATTGCATTTAATTCTTGTGAACTCCATATTTGTTTTATTGTTTTTTTATGCCAGGTTTCGTTGATTAATTCACCATTTTTATCTTGGCAGCATATTGCTATTTGTGCATTTTGTAAAAATATTATTTCTTTCCATAATCTATAGCAAGGCTTGGGTAATGATTTATTTAATTGTAATTTGTCATTATTGATTTTATATCTTCTATATTTTTTATTATTTGGTAAATAATCTATAGCGTCATCTTCTAATTGTGCATTTTTTATCCTTATAGTAACATCCAATTTTTTCATCATTTTTTTAAATTGGTATATTTCTGATTCATTATGTTTAAAAACAATATATTGTATAATTATTTTTGGATTTTTTTTATTTAATTTTTTTTTAGACTCTAGTAGATTGCTTATTGCTTCAAAGACCTTATTAATTTTACCGTTAATTCGGTATTTTTCATAAGTCTTTTGAGATATTCCATCCATAGAAATGATGATTCTATTTATTCCACTCTCTACTAATGCTGTAGCCATTTCTTCATTAATATTCTGCGCGTTAGTAGATATTTCTACAAAGTAGTTATTTGCACGAAGATATTTTATTTTTTCTATTATTGTTTTATCTAATAATGGCTCGCCTTGGAAATATAATGTTATCCAGTAGATAGATTTTGGTAGTTTAGTGATAATTTGCTGAAAATCTGTGAGTGTCATTATTGCTGCTGGTCTATCAATATTCCCTTGTCCTCGATCGCAAAACAAGCATGATAGATTACATTTGCTGCTAGTCTCAATGTGAATAGCTAGTGGTAGATTATAAACTTTTATTTTTTGAAATATTTTTGAAAATAAATATGAATAAGCAAATAATAGCATATTTATGTTTCTCATAATCACAAGTTTAGTGCTAGCAAACATTTTAGCAATGATTGAATATGTAATTGATTATTATTAGCTATCTACTTTGTCGTTATTATTTTTTTCAATAGACTTTTCTATATCTGAAGTTATTTTTTGTATTAATGGCACTCCTTGTAGTGTTTGAAGTGCTATTATCCTAAGTAAAGTATATACTGGCACACTTAATATCATACCTACTATACCAAATAATTCTTCGCCAATAATTAATATTAAAAATACTTCAAATGGAGTACTTTTTACGCTCCTAGCATATATATTAGGTTGTAGAATGAAATTATCTAAAGCTTTTATTGATTCAAAGCCAGCAATAGTTATTAAAATCGTCCAGATTAGTTGTGTATCTGCTCCAGCTGTTAGTGTAGATACTATTCCTAATAATATTGCTATTATAAGTGCTATTAATGGACCGAAATAGGGTATAATGTTGAATAACCCCGCAAAAAATGCTATTAATATTGCGTAATCGTAACCTATCAATGTGAAAACCAAGAATATTAATACGAAAACAATGATTTGATCAATTAAGATTCCTAAAAAATATCTAGACAATAATACTCGTGTATCATTTATGATATTATCTATGATAGTATGATAACGTTCTGCGAATAATGATTTTACTAATGATGGAAATATATTTTGATCTTTTACTATAAAAAATGAAAAGAAAATCACTGTAATGACACCTATTACTATATCTCCAAAGGAATTTATGATATTTGTGAATGTTTCTTCTATGTTAATGCTACTTTGGAATTGTGTTATGTATTTTTGTATTATTTGAATAAAACTGAAATCTTCATTAGCTATTTTGTAATATTTTAATGTGTCTTCTAGTGGTTTAAGGCTTGATTGTAATTGTAGTAATAAATTATCATAGTCTATTGTCAAAAGTGAAGTCAACTTTGTTATAATCGGAGGGAGCACATAAGCAAAAAATACTATTATTACCCCAAAAAAAATTATCATCGATAGTAATGTAGCTATAGAGGGGCTTAAATGAAATTTTTTTATTTTTATTTTTAAAAATAAATTTTTTATTGGTGAAAGTATTAGTGATATTACAAATGAGCTCAGTAAATAGATTAAAACTCTAGGTAATAGTATAAATATTAATACTATTACTATGAGGCTGGGCAACCATACATACCATTTTTTAAATATGTTTGCCCAGAATGGCTCTCCATTATATTTATTTGGCATAATTAATTATAAATTTGCAAATTTAATAAATTCATCTAATACGATTTTATGATCAAAAGCTAATAATGGTAACTCTGAAAGACTAAACCATTCTAGCTCAGCTGCATCATCTCCAGCTTGTGCTTTGTTTATTTCATATTCTTCGGGTAAAATTGCATAAAATACTACGCTAATGACCCTGGTACGTGGATCTCTTTTTGGATCACTATAAGCCTTGAATTGTTTTAAAAAATCGATATCTAATGATGTCTCTTCTAGTAGTTCTCTATGTGCAGTGTCCTCTAATCTCTCATTTTCTTCATTAAATCCACCTGGGATAGACCACATCCCTTTATATGGCTCATTCTTCCTTTTAACTAATAATACTTTATTTTTATGTATGATAATAATGTCTGTGGCTACAGCTGGTCTAGGATAATCATAACAATATCTTTTTTTTAAATGCATTTTTTTAGTTTATTGCAAATTTATATTATTTATTCAAGAAAAATGATTTAATTTTACTAAAATTTTAAAACTCAATTTTATGAAAAAAATTTATTGTTTAATTATTATTGTTTTTTTGGCTTTTTATTTAAATGCTCAAACGCCATTAACTACAGCTGTAGATTTCACTGCTACAGATGTTCATGGTACCTCGCATAATCTTTTTACTTATCTAGACGCTGGTAAATATGTGCTTATTGATTTTTTTTATACAGCATGCAGCATGTGTCAATCTAAGGCACCTGAGGGTAATGCTTCTTATATTTATTTTGGGTGTAATCAAGGGGATGTTATATTTTTAGGCATAGATAATGGGGATTCAGATGCTGAGGTTATAAACTTTGATACTCAATATGGCATAGATTATCCTACTATTAGTGGTGAAAAGGGAGGAACTACTATATGTAATAATTATGGTATTACTGCTTATCCTACCTATATATTAATAGCTCCTAATAGAGATATAGTCGTACAGGATATGTGGCCATTTTCAACTGCTATTTGTAATTATACTCTCGAGAGTTATGGCATTCAATCTATGCCTTGCCAAACATCTATTAATGATTTGTTAGCCAAAACAATTGCTATCTATCCTATCCCTGCTCAGGCAGAATTATTCATTGATATCCGAAATAGCAAACTTAATAGTCCTATTTTATCAATTTATGATGTTACAGGACAAATTATTTATTTAGAAAATTTGAAAACAAATAATACTGTACATACTATTAATACATCTTTGATAGATAATGGTTCTTATATTTTACAAATTGTAGATAATTCAGAGGTGATTTATAGAAAATTAATATCAATAGCTCATTGATAAATATATTTAATGAAAAAGGGACTTATTTGATAAGTCCCTTTTTCATATTTACATTTTTTTTAATTATAATTTCATTCCTATTGTGAAAGAAACTAAAATATTATCTAATGATACAGCAGCCTTTGGCTCTGGTTTGCTAAGCATTTCCATCACTATTGGGTCGTATAGATATCTTTGATCATTACGTATATAATAATTTACACCTACGTCAAAAATTAATTTATTTTCTCTTAATCCAAAACCTAATCCCATCACATGAGTATCGAAATTTTTGATATTTTTGTATGGAGAAGAATAGTATGCATATCCAGCTCTAATAGCTAATGGTTTCAATACCCATTCAGTTCCTATTCTCACGTTATTCCCATATGTTAATTCATTATTTATTGTATTATTTAAATCAAAAAAACTAGTATTAGCATGTTTATTGCTAAAATGATTTTGGCTGTAATCTGTCCATTCATATTCTGCATCTATAAATCCATATTCACCTATTGTGAATCCTAATCCAAAGATAGCTCGCATAGGGTTGTAATATTTATAATTGTAAATGCCTTTTGGGCTTTCATCATTATAATTTTGACCATAAACATTTGTTTCCATAGATGCATAATATGAATCGTTAAAATCAAAATATGTAGGGCTATGAAATGCGGCAGAAAATTTAAACCATTGTATAGGTTTATAAATCAATCCTATTTTAAAATTTATACCATCACCAGTAGTTTTTAGATAATTAAAAGATTCTAAAGATTTAAAATATGGAATAGTATCTTCCTTGTCTATTTCTTTATATGATGTTTCTTTTTTATAAGATAATATATCGAAATTCAATGCTCCACCTATATATAGTTTATCTTCATAGTTTCCTGCTACAGAAAGGTTTATTTCGTACATGCTACCACTATTTATTTCGATATATTCTTGTCTGACACCTTGAGATACTATGCCAGAATAAGCAGTAGGATTACCAGGTAAAGTATCTAACAGCCATGTGTTAAAAGCAAGCCTTGTATCAAAATTATTTAGTTGATCGGGGGTATTACCATTAGCATATGCAGAATATACTTCTACTATGCTACTGTATTGATTATCACCAGATATCATAATCCTGTTATTAAAATCTGCTAGTTTTGAATAACTAACCCCAAAATTCAGGTTTTTCCAACTTGAATTTTCATTCAAATTAGTAGCTATCATTATACCCATACTTGGAAGTGATACTACTGTTTTTATATCATTATTAGAATTGCCTAAATAATTAGAGTTTGATACAAAATTTGATATAGAAAATGTGCCAGATATTTCAGATTTTTTATATACACCTAATCCCGCTGGATTTATGCTTACCCCACTAACATTAGCACCTATGCCAGAGAATGCACCAGCTACAGCATTAAATCTGCTATCTCCATAAGGAATTAGATAAGAATATCTCACTGCATCATCTAAATTTTGTGCTATTGATGCAATTCCAGTTAATAATACTATCACTAAACTAAAAATTAACTTTTTCATATTAATTAGAATTTTATATTAAAAAATTTTATCTTCTTCCACCACTTGATGAACTACTACTAGAACTACGTGGAGAGCTGGATGATGAGCTAGATGATTTAGATTGAGATGAACTGCCAGAAGATGATCTACTCGGACTGCTGCTCGGTGAACTATAACTACGTGAAGGAGGGTTAGAGTAGCTTTTTGATTGCACAGGTGCAGATTGATTAGTAGAAGGTCTAGTATAGCTACGACCTGTAGATTGATTATTTTGTGAATTAGATTGCTGTGGAGGTCTTTGATATTGAGTATTTGGAGCAGATTGTCTTTGATATTGTTGTGTAGGTTGAGTATTTTGTTGTCTTTGAATAGACTGAGTATTATTAGTAGGTTGATTAGGTGGTCTTTGTTGAGAAGGTCGAGATTGCATATTTTGTTGTGTTGGTTGTTTTTGTATTTGAGTAGGTTGATTAGGTGGTCTTTGTTGAGAAGGTTGAGATTGTATATTTTGCTGTGTTGGTTGTTTTTGTATTTGGGTAGGTTGATTAGGTGGTCTTTGTTGAATAGGTTGAGATTGTATATTTTGTTGTGTTGGTTGTTTTTGTATTTGAGTAGGTTGGCTAATATTGGTTTGATTATTTAGAGGTTTATTAATTTGTAGTTGAGTATTATCTTTATTTTCTTGTTTAATAGCTTGATTAGTAATCGATGTAGCAGGATTAGCATTATTTTCTAAAGGTTTTTTCTGTAAGTTATCTATTTTAGCATTACCTACACCACTCTGTATGACATTATTATCATTTTGTTTTTGCAAAGATTCTGTTGGTTTATTAACTGATACTTGTTCTAATGGTTTGTAACCAGCCCTGCTGAGCCTTTCAGAAAAAGTTTGAGTAGTAGCTACAGTTCTATTCAGAGGTAAAACTGTTTGAGTTTCATTTATTGTACGATTAGTTCTGCCACTAGTAGAAGCAGAAACATAATCTCTAGGTCCATAATAAACAGAGCCTGAATGAACATCAAAAGGATTATAATAATAATATTCTGAGCCATAGAATCCATCATAATAACCAGTCCAGAAACCATCCCAATAACCATGATTATAACCATGCCAATATCCATAATTGTATCCATACCAATATCCAGGATATCCCCAGCCATAATGATATGGATGATACCAACCTGTATAATAGTTAAATGGGTAATATCCCCAATAAAATGATATTCCTGGTCTCCAGAAAGGATATGTTAAGTAAACCGATATACCAAAATACCATGGATCATAAGTATACCAATACATATTAGTGTACCATGGATCATAATATCCAAAACCAAGCTCTGGATAATAAAATCTGCGAATACGAGATGAATAAGAGTAATCATAATAGTCTCCATAGTAGTTATTAGTTATATAAGTATTTCCATTATCATCAGTGTATGTTTCGGAATAGTTAGATTGGTCTTGATAGTATTCTTGATTATCTTGATATTGATAATCCTGATATTGATTATCCTGTTGCTGATAATCTTGATTTTGTACATTGTTATCGGGATATTGATGAATATTAGGATTATAGTAAACATCGTCATAGGGCTGACTTTGTGTATAATAGTTATTTATAGTGCAGCTAGATATCATTACTCCCACAATGAATAATAATAAAAATTTAATAGTTTTCATATAACCTCCGTTTTTTTTTAATATATTGCAATTTTTATACCATAAAGTTAAATTATTATAAAATTTTTTGTTGTTTAGAATAATTATAAATAGCAAAAAGGCTTGATAAAAATAAGGGAAGAGCTGGTATCCTATATCTACTCAACGATCCATAATTAGCTGATGATAAACCAACAAAAAAAATAAATATTAATGAAAATACTAAAGCGAAAATTAAAAAATCATTTTGAAAAATAAATTTAAAAAAATGCCACCTAATTTTGTATAACAAATAAGCTGTAATAATAAGAAGAGCTAAACTCTCTAAAGCAGCTAGTAGCATAGTTAAATTATCAGCTTCCCAAATAAATGGGCCAAAAAATCCAAAAAAAACAGCTTTAGGAAATTTAGATATAATACTAGGAATAGTTGGTTCGAATTCTCCAATGTCATATTTATGTTCACTATAAGTTACATTTTTTAGAAAATCTTGCTGAGTTATATATGCTTTGTTTATGGCACTTTGTATGCTACCATATGGACCTAAAGATGAGCCTATAGATGTGTAAATGACTATTGAAATCACAAAAGCTAGTAATAGTCCAAAAGGAGCTACAAAATATCTAATAAAGCGATTCTTTATTTGCCTAATGTATGATAAAGAAAATAACAAAACCAATGATGGTAGTAAGGCTACAGCTACATAAGGTTTTATTAATATAATTATATAAAAATTCATAATAAAAAGGAATAAATTACCCAAAATATTTTTTTTATAAACAAAAATTTGATAAAAATTATATATACTCCATAAGGCAGCACCATAAATAAAAGTATCTTTTAATATGCCACTGCTCCAAAAAGTAGGTGATGGGAAAAAAAGAACAGCTATAGCTGCATACTTTGTAAAATTGGGAAAAAGTTTATTTAATAATGTGAACATTTTCCATTGTCCGATAAAAGCAAACATAGAAACTAATATGGTAGTAGAGATATAATTTTGAGTAATAAATAAAATAGGAAATGCAAAACGTGAAACAGCTAATGTTTTAGGATCGTATAATAGGTCAGTAGCTGGATATCCAGTATTTACAGAGAATAATCTATAATAATTTTCTGGATCGATATTCCCACTTATAATAATTCTAGTAATTTCTGAGGGATGATAAAAAAAAGAATTTACAAGACATTTAGCATTATAGCAATACCAATAAGCATCCCCACCACCATAAAAAAAATAGTAAATCATTATAAAAGCTATACTCATCAATATTTTAAAGCCAAGTCCATACATTAGATATTTATGTAATGGATTATCAGTAATGATTTTACTATAAAAAAAAACTAATGAAAATAGAGCAATTATTAGAATTAGTGAGATGATGATATTTTCGATAGAAAAAATTGGATCTAATCCCATTATATAGATTTATTCTACTAAATTAATATTTTTAATTTCGAAAATATTGCCAGATTTATCTAAAATATATCTAGCTTTAGTGCCAGTTTCTTTAATAAATTCATAAACTTTATAACCAGCAGCTTTGGCTTTTTCGAATACAGTATCTGGTTTCCAAAATTCTAATGCTATATGTGCAAAGGCAGAATTATTTGTAGTATTGGTGAGTAATAGCTCGATTTCTAAATTAAATTTTTTTACTCTGTAAACCTTTATCTGCTCATTATTAAAAAAAGTTTTTGCAATAGAAGGATGTAGATAATATTCTCCTATCAATTCAAAACCTAAAACATTTTGATAAAAATTTTCTACTTCATCAGAAGAATTAATATTTATAGCTATGTGCCTCAACATAATTTGAATAATTTATCGCAAATTTACATAAAAGATTACAATTAAATAATACAATTATACCCAATAAAAATCCAGAAATTTTTTATTATCAATGGTTGCTAAACGTGGCTTTTGGGTATTTATATTTTCGCCATTTAAAATTTTTTGATAATAGAATAAATATTTTTTAGCCATTTGGTTAGAATTGAAAATATCGCGAGCATAATAATGGCATTTTTTTCTATCAAAATGTTCTAAGTGGGCTGCAGCATATATTAAATCTGATAAACGATTAGAAAGGACACCAAAATCATTAGTTACAATCTCTGGTAGAGAGCCATACGGAGTGCCAATAACTGGGCAACCATAATATAAACTTTCGATAATAGCCAATCCCATTGGTTCGTGCCATAAAACTGGGAAAAGCAAAGCTTCAGATTTATTCATAATGTTTGCTTTGTAGCTATCATCCACCATTCCATGAAAATGAATATGAGGGTTCAATGTGATACGAAAGCCCATAGATAAATTGATACGATGGCCTCCCATAACTTCTAAAGTTTTTTTATTATTCTGAGCAATTTTAATAGCAGCTTTTAAATTTTTTACACGCCAAGCAGCTTTGCCAAGAAAATGATATCCATATCTATTTTGCAAAAAATCTACTGAGGGATAATCTGACCAATCCATTCCGTTATAAACATATGCTTCTGCACCATATCTTTTAGCGTGTGATTGAGAAACAAAATTTGTATTGATTGGGAAAATTTTATTAGGATTATAAGTGTTGCCATGAACAGTGAGCAAAAAAGGTTTATTTAATTCTTCATCTATTTCAGAATGTAAATTGACAATATCTGTATCTATGGGAATTTGCTCATTGATATTTTTATTTTCATCTATATAAATAACATCAGCAAAAGGGCAAAAAGATTCTTTAGCTACTAAATATGTAATTTTATTACCTAATTTTTTTAATTCTTTACCTAAATACCAAATATCTCTAGCTGTGCCTCCATAATATTTTGTAGGTATTTTACCTTTATAAAAAATAGTAATATGCATCTTTATGTAATTATTTTAAAATTAATAAAATTGCTATTTGTAATTAATTAATAATTTTTACAAAAATACTATTTTTGGTTCTATAACGTTTTAAATAGGTAAAGAATAAAAAAAGTAATTTAAAAAAAAGAATTTTATTTATTATTGTACTCTTAAATATTAACCACAAAGTTCTCAAAGAAGACACAAAGAACACGAAGGATGATAGAAATTTACCCAGTGAGATAACTACTATTATACTTTGAATGTATCTTTTATTTTATATCTCACGGGGTGAATTGTCTGAACTGGGATTTGTGGGATTAAAGGATTTTGGAATTGAATTTATTAATTTGTGCTTATTTGTGTTCATTTGTGTGCATTTGTGGACAATAAATAACAATTGGACAGTTAAAAAATTTACTCACAATAAACGTTATAGAACCCTATTTTTAAATTTCTTACTAATTTTGAAATACTTAAAATTAAAAAAGATGACAAAAGCATTATTACTATTTTCTGAAGGATTAGATAGTATATTAGCAGGTAAAATATTAAAAGAACAAGGGATACATATAACTGCTGTGAAATATATAACACCTTTTTTTGGCTGGGAGCTAAAAAAAAATCCAGAAAAATATTATAAAAATATAGAAGAACTTGGCTTTGACGATGGAGAAATCATAGATATAAGCACGGAATATTTAGAATTATTAAAAAAACCGAGATACGGTTATGGATCGCATGCTAATCCGTGCATTGACTGTAAAATACTAATGATAAATAAAACTTTTCAATTAGTAAAAGAGGGGAGAGCAGATTTTATCGCCACAGGTGAAGTTTTAGGTCAGAGACCAATGAGTCAAAATAGGAATGCTCTAATATTAATTAAAAAAAATGCTGAATTCGAAGATTTATTATTACGTCCATTATCAGCAAAATTACTATTTCCTACTAAACCAGAGAGAGAAGGTTTAGTAGATAGAGAAAAATTATTAAACATTAACGGTAGATCTAGACATGAACAATTGAGCTTATCTGAGAGATTTGGCATAAAAGATATTCCAAGCCCAGCAGGTGGTTGCCTTTTAACAGATCCAGTGATAGGAGATAGAGTTTTAGCAATACTAAAGAACGATTTACCTCTCAATACTATAACTGCTGAACTGTTAACCTTAGGTAGACATTACATTGCTGATAACACGTGGATAATGCTAGGTAGAAATTATGAAGAAAACAAAAAATTATTTGAAATAGCTGCTTCACAATATAAGATTTATTGTTTGAGTGAGCCATCACCATTAGGAATAGTTTTATCAGGAGATAATAACATAGATAAATTGTTTGAGTTATTAGTTAAATATTCTAAAAAGGCAAGATTAGCTATAGAAAATGGTAAAGAAGTATCACTGCAAATAGTGAAAAATGCTGATGATATTTAGTATTGTTTTAATATTTATTTTTTAAGCAGACAGAGTTTAGGTGGGAGACAAATAGCTCGCTGTATGAGAGGTATTGGAGGTGCTGCATTACTGTGTTATTTTTATATTTGTAAAATCTATCAAATATACAAATATTTTGTAACTATTTAATATGTTAATATTTATTAGAGTAATAAGTTAAATTAAATTCACCATCTTTATAAACAAAATACCATACTGGCACATCATCTTCGTATGGTTCAAGATATAAAATATCATTTTTTACCTGTTCTTTTTTTATATATTGTCTATATTCCACTTCCTTTATACTATCAGTAGGATATAAAAAATCTTTATGTCCATTTATTACAAAAAATAATTTATTGTCTATTTCGAAAAAACCTATATATTTTAAATCTTTATCATTTAATTCTTGACAGTATTCAATGCTAATCGAACATCTATCATCATATTCATCTACATTAACTACAAAATATGCATTTTTTATAGGAATATTATCAATCACATACTTAATTATCAACTCTCTAAAGCTATCACTCAATTTATATTCTACCATTTGTTTTTCTACCATTTTAAATCCTGATTGAGTGAAATTTAAGTTAATAAACAATAAATTTATTAAAATTAAAAAAAATAATTTTTTCATAATCCATAATCTTTTTGTGTTGAATTTTTATTATATGGAGTATATTTACCATTTTTATAAATATTAAAGTTAATTTGAGGTCTATTAGGATATGCTATGTTATACCATTCTGATACAGATCTGGAAAATCCTATATCTTTATCCTTATTATCTAAACTGGATGGATAACTATTCCATGGATAACTATGATTTAATTCTCTTTGTATAACCATATTATAATTGTTTGGTTTATTATATCTTGCCATGGTTCTCTTTGTATAAATCAATAATACCTAACCCTATATCTAAATAAAATAATCTATTATTATAAAAATAGAAAACCATTGTTCCATATTGAGTATTAAATGGTACTACTATTATATCTTTTTTTAATTCATCTGGATTATATAAAGATGAATAGTGAGAGATAGCGTATCTATCATTATATGAATCAGGTAATTTTCTTTTTATAAACGACATTTTAGTATTTTTATTAAAAATTATATCTTTTTCTGCAACCAATTTAATATCCTTATTATTTTTAAAGAAAATATTTGATAAAAATAGAACACCATTTATCTCAATATAATAAAAATCATCCCAGCTATAATGTGTAGAATTGTATCTTACCCATTTATCATTTTCTAATAAGTTAATATGCATATTTGATTTTGTTTTTTTAGGGACACCTAATAACTTATAAATCTCTTCTTTGTTCGTAATTATTGGTATTTCTTTATTAGTACTAAAAATATTTTGAATAATTAAATCATTATATTTATTATCAGCATTATATCCAATATCATTATTGTTACAACTAAAGAGTGTTGTAATAATAAATAAAATAATTATTCTATTAATAATAATTTTCATATTTCTTAGAATATTTTTCATTTATTCTTATAAATAATCTTGGTACACCATGGCTACCTGCTGGATCATAATATCTCGCCCCGAAATATATGTAGCTGGCCTCGTTGTCTAGTTCCTTAGCGGTGTACATAAAAAATATTTTTATTAGGTAAAATTAATGAATATTTTTGAATATTTAAAAACTATAATTGTTATATTATATCATTAAACTTATCCCAACACTAATGAGATTTAACCTTATAAACTGTATTTATTGAATTATATATTTTTCTAAATCAGTATTTATAACACCCGCTTTAATTAATGATAGTATGCCTTGACCATGAATTAGATTTAATAAAAATTCATTTATTTTTAAAAGCTGACATGCATCTGATATTAATGAATTTTTTTCTATTTTATATTTCTCACCTTCAGTAATAATACTATTTGTTATTTCATAATAACCAAAATTTTCCATATACCACAAACGTAGTGGTAATATACAGTTAGCTAAAATTTGTTTTTTATTTTCATTTGTTAATAAATTATCCATTTTATTAAACCAAAATTCAGTACCATCTTTGATTAATCTTTTTAAAAAGTTATCTTCATTTATTAATTCATTAAATGATCTTACTGCTTTGACTATTCTTATATGAGGATATGCATTAGGCCTCACACCTTTATAGTTCCATATATTCTGGGCTATAGGAACAATATTATATTTTTTGAGAATATTTTTAGTAGAATTTGTCAAATTTGTTTCTATGTTGGCTGCATATAAATAAGTATTTATAATATTTTTTAATTCGTATTTATCATAAAAAATTTTGTATGGTATTTGGCAAGCGAGCATAACCATTGCAGTAGCATTAGCTTGTAAGCCCATTGCTCTAAAGTAACTTACATATAATGTTTGGATTAAATCATTGCTGCCATAATCATTAATTAATTGTTTGCCAATCATTTTTATACGTGCTATCCCTGCTATAAATAGATCATTTTTAGAAATATTCATTAAATTATTTTCAATTTCATTTGTTGAAATATTTTCTATTGGTATCTGTAGCCTAAAAGGTATGTCTAATATAGGATCAGATGAAGGAAAGCAAAAAATATGAAGAATCACATTAGAGTAATGTGGATCATTTAAATGATTATGTCGTTTATAGTCTTGCTCAAAAATATGCATTTCTGTATTACCTATAAGCTTTATACCATTTGTCTCTATAACAGTTCCTATATAATCTGGACCATCATGTAAATTATATTTTCCAGGATTTAAAATTTTTATTATTTTATCATCATTACATTTAAAGTAGCTATGACCGTAATTTCTAGCCCACCATTTATGTAATTTTATTTCTTTCACTTATTTTTTATTTTTGTATAAAATTATATTATTTTTATGAAATTTTTCAAAATTTCTTCATCATATTTTGAATTACATTTTGTTGTATTACTTTTTGGCATAACAGGTGTTTTAGGTAAATTAATTTCTCTTTCGGCTTTATCATTAGTGTTTTACAGAATGATAATAGCTGCTGCTTTTTTATTTTTTTTATTAAAAATTAAAAAAATTAATCTTAGTTTAACAAAAAGGATCCTGTTGATTTCTGTAATTACTGGTATAATTATGGCTTTACATTGGTATTTGTTTTTTTATGCTATTAAAATTTCTACAGTCTCATTAGTTTTAGGTCTATTAGGTACAGGTACTTTATTTACTTCTTTATTAGAGCCATTATTACTTAAAAAGAAATTTTCTTTTGTAGATTTAGTTTTTGCTATTCCAATTTTAATTGGTGTTTTGCTAATTTATTGGGGTGAACCAGTGCAATGGAGAGGTCTTGTTATAGCTATTTTATCATATTTATTATTTAGCATTTTTAGTGTCATAAATAAAAAAATTGGTTTTAATAATGATACTTTGGTGATAAGTTTTTGGGAATTTCTAAGTGGTGGGATTTTTATGTTTTTTCTGACATGGATAAATAATGATTTATCATTTCCTAATATTACAGATAGTTTCTATTTATTGATTTTAGCGATTGGCTGTACTGCTTATGCTTTTTCTGCTTTAATAAGATTAATGAAAACTTATAGTGCTTATCTAGTCATCATGCATGTAAATCTAGAACCTGTTTATGCTATTATACTATCTGTAATTATTTTTGGAGAATCAGAAATTTTAAGTTTTTGGTTTTATATAGGTGCTGCTATTATAATATCTTCGTTATTTTTTTATCAAATTTGGTACTCTAAACAAGAAAAATTAAGATAAATTTTTAAAAGAATTGTTTAAAGAACAGCAAATAATAGTAAAATTTTATAAAAGAATTTGAGTAATCAAGAGCTTAGGTAAATTCATTTTTAAGATGTGGAAGTAGGGTAGAATGGGGGATGAGAAATCTCTTTTGAAATTTTGGGGAAATTTTAAAATCAATATTTTTAATTATTTGTATTTTTGTTTTTGAAAACATTAAGATAATAGTTTAGTTAAAAAAAGCAAAATAATAATGGCATCTACGATTAAATCTGATTTTATACAGCAATTTGAAAAAATCAAATTTGATATTCAAACTAAAAATTATGCAAATATATATTTTGCTTACGGGAAGGAGGCTTATTTTATTGATCAGTTGCAACATATCATAGAAAATGAAATATTAGATCCTGCAGACAAAGATTTTAATTTATATATTTTATATGGCAAAGATACTACTATACCAGATATAATCAATATAGCAGAGAGTTATTCTTTTTTTGGCAATTATAAAGTCATTTCTATTAGAGAGGCTCAAGAGCTTAGTTTAGCTAATTTCGATTTATTCGAGAAATATTTTCAAAAGCCTATGTCTCAGTCTATTTTATTTTTTGCTTATAAAGATGAAAAGTTAAATAGCAAATGGCAAGCTTTATTAAATAAAAAAACATCCAAAGTAATAAAATTTAATAGTAAAGGTCTATATAATTATCAAATTCCTAATTTTATAGAAGATTTTGCAAAACAAAGGGGGTATAAGATAAATCCTCATATTACTAAGATATTGGCTGATAATTTAGGGACCAACCTTTCGGTAGTTACTAATGAACTAGAAAAATTATTTATTTTAGTGCCCTCTGGTGGTGAGATTACTATGCAAATAGTAGAAGACCTTACTGGCATCAATAGACAATATAATGTTTATGAATTACAAAATTCCTTAGCACAGAAAGATATTAAATCTATACAAAATATTACTTTATATCTGGCATCTAGCGATGAGAGAAGTTCATTATTCATAGTTATTCAAAATTTATTTAATTTTTTTACTCAATTATTAATTTATAAACAAAATAATAAAAGAAAAGCTGAAGCTGAATTATTAAAATTGATGCATTTATCACATGCTTTTTTTCTAAAGCAGTTCCAGCAAGCAGATAAAAATTATTCTATATCATCTATAATAAATATTATATCTTTGCTGCGTGAATATGATCTCAAAGCTAAAGGTGTAGGTAACCGTTCTTTTGAACAGCAAGAGTTATTGAAAGAATTAATTGTAAGAATTTTAAAATCATGATAGAAATTTTAGAAGTAAAAACACAAAAAGACATCAAAGAATTTATTGATTTGCCTTTTAAGATTTATAAAGGTGATAAATATTGGATACCACCTCTTAAAAATGATGAGAAAAAAATGTTTTCTCCAGATACTAATCCAGAATTAGAATATTGTGATACACAATTTTGGTTGGCAAAAGATAATGATAAAACTGTAGGGCGTATCATTACTATGATTAATAAGAAATATAATGAAAAAGTTAATAAAGCTTATGCTAGATTTTTTAAATTTGAATGTATAAATGAAGAAGTAGGTGAGCAATTATTATTATTTGCAGAAAAATGGGCTAAAGACAAAGGAGCTACTTACATTCATGGGCCATTAGGATTTTCTAATTTAGATAATCAAGGATTACTAATAGAAGGCTATGAATATTTACCATCTATAGCTTCTACTTACAATAAAAAATTTTATCAAAATGTTTTTGATAAATTAAATTATCAAAAAGAAAACGATTGGGTAGAGTTTATTCTATATCCTGAAGAGCATATAGAAGACAGGGTACTCAAGCTGAATGAAACTATCAAAAAAAGATATAATTTAATAGTAAATTCTTTCAAAAAAAGTCAAGAGCTTAAACCATATATTCCACAAATTTTAAAAGTTTTAAATGAAGCTTTTGCTGACTTGCCATACGTAGTGCCATTTGATGATAAAACGGGCAGTTATTACATAGAGAAATATTTCCCTTTATTAAATCCTAATTTAGTAAAAATTATTACCAATGCTGAAGGTGAAGCGATTGCTTTTATTGTAGGGTTGCCTTCATTATCTAAAGCTATGCAAAAAGCTAATGGTAAGCTCAATCCATGTGGGATTTATCATATTTTAAGGGCAATAAAACATCCTAAAGTTGTAGATTTGGCTCTTACAGCTGTATTACCGCAATTGCAAAGACAAGGAGTGGCAGCTGTATTAATAACTGAATTACAAAAAGAACTTATACGCTATGGAGTTAGAGAGGTAGAGACTACTGGGATTTTTGAAATCAACACTCAAGCTATTCAAACATGGAAAAACTTTAAACATATCCAGCATAAACGCAGAAGATGTTATGTGAAAGAGCTGTAATTTATTAAATTAAAAAAGATTTTATAACTTTGTAAAAAATATATTGTATGTCAGGTCATAATAAGTGGTCAACAATTAAAAGAAAAAAAGAAGCAAACGATGCTAAACGTTCCAAAATGTTTACTAAAATCATAAAAGATATCACTATAGCTGTGAGAGAGGGAGGACCTGATCCAAATTCTAATCCAAGACTTAGATTAGCTATAGCTAATGCTCGTGGTGTAAACATGCCCAAAGATAATATTCAAAGAGCTATTAATAAAGCAAATGAAAAAGATTCTGCTAACTATGTAGAAATAGTTTATGAGGGTTATGCTACTCATGGTGTAGCTATTATCGTAGAATGTGCTACTGATAATCAGCAAAGAACAGTTGCTAATATTAGAAGTTATTTCAATAAACATGGTGGTAGTCTATCTACCAGCGGTTCTCTTAATTTTATTTTTGATCAAAAAGGCGTTTTTCGTATTAATAGAGAAAAAATTTCTAATTTTGATGAATTTATGCTAGAAGCAATAGATGCAGGTGCAGAGGATGTCGTAGAGGATGATGATATGGTCATAATATATACTCCTCGAGAAAATTTCGGCACTATGCAAAAAACATTAGAAAAATTAAATATCGAACCAGATTCTTCTAAACTAGAACGTATACCAAATACTTTTGTTAAATTAGATAAAGATCAAGCTCTTAAAATTCTTAAACTGATAGACTTGCTCGAAGATGATGATGATGTTCAAGAAGTATATCATAATATGGAACTCCCCGATGAAATATTAGATGAGATAGAAGGGTAAAAGCAATCATAATTAAAAATTATAAAATTATATCACAATTTTTTTCTAACTCTTATCAAATTTAATTTATCATAACCATAATAGTAATTACCTAATCAACGGTTCTATAACGTTCATTGTGGATAAATTATTTTATCACAAAGGACAAAAATTATAAATTAAAGTTGATTAGTTGATTAGTTGATTAGTGATGAGGAGTTTAGTAGGATATTAGTTGTAAATTAGTCCACAAATTAACACAAATGAGCACAAAATTAACCCTGACCTATAGGTCAGGGTATGTCATAAAAATAGCTATGGGCTTTAGCCCTGAAAAGACAAAATCCTAAAATCCTTTAATCCAAAAAATCCCAGTTCAGACAATTCACCCCGTGAGATATAAAATAAAAGATACATTCAAAGTATAATAGTAGTTATCTCACTGGATAAATTTCAAGCATTCTCTGTGTTCTTTGTGCCTTCTTTGTGAACTCTGTGTTTAATATTTTACTGTCCAGTAATAAATAAAATTAGTTTTTTTATCCTTACCCACTCGAAACGTTATAGAACCTGAAATTGCTACGCAACTTTCATTTTAACAAAAATTTATCCAAAAATTTTTCTTATTTTTGCGGATAGAGGTTTTTATGGACATAAAAACAAAAAAATTTAAATAAAAGAAATACTGTGGTAATAATATGACCAAAGAACAAAAATTTTATAAGGCATTGCAGGATGTTTTTATTGGAGCTAGGATTGAGGGCAAAGGCGGACATGGTATTTTAAAGTTTTATTTTGACGCTTCAAAAATAGAAAGAAAAAAAGCAAACGAAAAACGATCTTTGATTTTTGAGTTAAATAAAATCCACGAAGACGACACAATTGGTTATCTATACCCTGCTAACTATATAAAGCAATATTATGAAATGAGATGTGCATCATGAAAATATTTCGTGTCCATTATTGACATCAGGGGTTATGATTACAAATTTTAATTTATAAATAGTGGTAAATATGAATAATATAAAATTAAAACAAATTATAATTGACGTCTTAAAGTCAGATGATAGACTTTGGAACGAAGATAAAACAGAATTAAATCAAACACTACTTTTGGATTTAGTAGAAAATATTGATGAAAAATTGATTGAGTTATTACTCCAGGAAAAAGAATTGAGAGATAAGTTTTTTGTGAAAATTAAAGATGTTTTTGTTTTCAAAACTAATGATTTTCGTTTTTTTATGGAAGAAAATAAAGTAGACAACTCTTATACTCAATATAAAAATAGAATTGGACTGACTGATGGTAAAAGATTTCTCAAAGATACTAATGATGTGGTTTTAAATTGGCCGTATAAAGATTGTGTATTAGAAGGTGGACAAAGCACAGAAGAAGGACTTGATACTTATTTTGAATATGATGAAACGGTTACCAAAGCACAAGAAAAGCAAGGATTAAAAGCGGGTACTTACAATAAAAAAACTGCCAAAAGAAAAGAGATATTTTTCAATTCTGTGCTCGCTCATGATGAAATAGATAGACTTTTTGACCACAAAGCACTGACAAACTGGAAAAGATTCACCAAAGACGGAGAACAAGAAGTAGGAGAAATCAAAAGAGATGAAGACGGAACAATCCGTGAAAATCTAATTATCAAAGGAAATAATTTACTAGCATTATATAGTCTTAAAAAGCAATTTGCTGGGAAAATTAAACTGATTTACATTGATCCGCCATATAATACAGGCAATGACGGTTTCAAATACAATGATAATTTCAATCATTCTACTTGGCTGACATTTATGAAAAATAGGTTGGAAGTGGCAAGAGAACTTTTGAGAGATGATGGAGTGATATTTGTAAGTTGTGATGATAATGAACAAGCGTATTTAAAAGTTTTGATGGATGAGGTTTTTGGAAGGGATAATTTTGTTGGAAATATTATAAGAAAAACTGGATCTAACAGAAACATGGGAAATATAAGTAGAAGTTTAGATGTAAGGCACGAAAATTTAATAGTTTTTTCAAAAAAAGAGACAGGTAGTATATTTTATGGAATTAAACAAGAAGTAAATGATAGTGAAATTTATACTCAAGATTTTACCGTTAGAACAGGTGGTTTTGAATATGAAATACCTAGTTTAGATTTGAGTGTAAAGTATAAAAGAAAATGGGCGATAAAAGAAGAAGAGTTTAAAAAAATGCTAGGGGGTAATTCAAGTTCATCCTACCAAGAACTATATAAAAATGCTTCAGAAATTAAAGATTTAGGATGGTTTAAATTAAATGATTTTATATTCAAATCTAAAAATGGAATTGTTAATAAAATTAAAGATAAAAAAGATAAAAAATTAGTCCATTCTTTATGGATTGATATAGAGTCCCAAAAAAATGTAAACCTTCATTTTGAAGAATTAAAACTTGAGTTTTCTAATCCAAAACTTGAATCTTTTATCCAAAGAATTATTGAAATCTCAACTCAACCAAACGACATCGTCCTCGACTATCATCTTGGTAGTGGCACAACTGCTGCAGTAGCTCACAAAATGGGAAGGCAATATATTGGGGTTGAACAAATGAATTATATAGAAACTATTGCTTGTGAAAGACTTAGAAAAGTAATACAAGGCGAACAAGGAGGAATTTCAAAATCTGTAAATTGGCAAGGTGGTGGAGACTTTATTTACTTCGAACTTGCCAAATGGAACGAAACCGCCAAAGAAAAAATCTTTGATTGTGAAAGTTTAGAAGAGTTAGAAGCATTTTTTGATGAAATGTATGAGAGGTATTTCCTCAATTACAATCTCAAAATCAAAGAGTTTAAAGAAAAAGTGTTAAAAGAAGAGAATTTTAGAAATTTATCTCTGGACGAACAAAAGAAAATATTTGTCGCAATGCTTGATAATAATCAAATGTATGTGAACAAAACTGAAATGGCAGATAAGAAATTTGGTATAAGTGAGAAAGATCAAAATTTAACAAATCAATTTTATAATAGTGAGAAATAATTATGGCAGATACTTACAATATAAAACCACAAGCAGAAATGAAGATTAAA